>Ga0256837_1000168_pt1 | contig 59908 bp, 54 predicted proteins | sample 4562384metaG_FD_185976 | JGI IMG/M metagenome (GOLD analysis project Ga0256837, IMG submission 185976) | Hydrothermal vent microbial communities from Guaymas Basin, Mexico - 4561-384 | ecosystem: Environmental > Aquatic > Marine > Hydrothermal vents | place: Mexico: Guaymas Basin | collected... | reverse complement strand
GTTCCAGAAGTTCCAGAAGTTCCAGAAGTTCCAGAAGTTCCAGAAGTTCCAGAAGTTCCAGAAGTTCCAGAAGTTCCAGAAGTTCCAGAAGTTCCAGAAGTTCCAGAAACTCCTAAAACAATAGAAGATGACACTACAGAAGAAAATGACAACCTCTTTATTTTTGAAAATCATATTCAAGAAAAAGGTTCTCTAGAACCTGAACTTACTCTAGAAATTGAAGAAGAAAAGGAAACAAATAAAGAAGAGATGGAAGTACATAGCTATACAAAAGATATACTTATAGCTAAGAAAAGTTCATTTGAAGGTAAGTTGATTGCAAAAATTCTAGATCAACTCAATTATGACTATGAGATAGTAACCAGCTTCAACGAACTTAAAGAAAAAATAGATACAAATACATATAGAGTTGTCTTATTTGATAAAGAGCTTGATGGGTTAGAACTTGCAAGCTTTTCACAAACTGTCAAAGATAATGCTAATGGTTTAGATTTAGAAACAATTCTTATTCTTATCAACGATGCAAAATCAGAGTCAAATCCTGATGATGACAACTATGTTGATGAAAAGATACAAAATATAATCAATAAAGATTTACTAAGACTAATACTAGAAAAATTTATATAAGGAACAAAAATGACAAGAACTGATTTAGTTGTACTAGCAGTTGATGATGATATGATTAATCTTAAACTTTTAAAATCGATGCTGCTTAAAAGTGGTCATGTAAAAGAGGTAATAGAAGCAAAAAACGGCTCAGATGCTATTGGGGCACTTAAGAGCCGTGACGATATAGATTTAATCCTTTTAGATATTATTATGCCTATCATGGGTGGTATAGAGATGCTTAAAGTTGTTCGCGCAGATGACAACCTGCGTCAATTACCAATTATTGTTTTAACAACTGATGAAACAAAAAAAGCAGAAGCTCTCGAATGTGGGGCAAATGGATTTTTAATGAAACCTATTCGTAATAACGATCTCATTAAAAAGATGGAGACTGTAATCGTTTAGATTACAACTCAAACTTTCTATACATATTCTATACAAGAATATGTTTTAGAACCTCTTCTACCCTTTTTACAGGGATAATTTTTAAGCTCTCTTGTACCTCTTTTGGAATATCATCCAAATCTCGTTCATAATTTTTTGCAGGTATTAAAACTTTTGTCATTTCAGCTTTATGTGCAGCAATAAGCTTCTCTTTAAGTCCACCAATAGGTAAGACATCCCCAGTTAATGACACTTCACCTGTCATAGCAATCTCTGAACGTATTTTACGCGAGCTTAAGATGGAAGCTATAACACTCACCATAGCTATCCCTGCACTTGGTCCATCTTTTGGGGTTGCTCCATCTGGTACATGAAGATGAAGGTCATAACGTTTATAAACTTCACTTGGATCAACTTTTATATTTTCCTCTTTCTCCTTAAACGTTAAAGGGATATTTTTTGGATCTATAACCAATGTACGTTCATCTATCAGTGTTTTTACTACACTCAGTGCTATGCGCGCTGATTCTTTCATAACATCACCAAGACTTCCAGTTAGCTGTAGTGTTCCTTTACCCTTGATGCGAATAGATTCAATCTTTAGAACATCTCCACCTACTGCTGTCCAAGCCAAACCATTGACAACTCCAATAACAGGTACTTTGTCAGTTTTTTCAATCTCAAAAACACTTTTATCAAAAAATGTTTTTAAATTTTTCATATTCACACTAACTTTGTTAACACCATCTTTTAAAATCTCTAACGCTACTTTGCGAATCATCTCCGCTACACGACGTCTTAGGTTACGAACACCTGCTTCACGAGTATATGAATGGATCAGTTCACGTAAAGCTGGTTTTGAAATACTAAACTCAGATTTTTTAAGTCCATGCTTTTTAAGTTCCTGAGGAATAAGGTAACGTTTTGCTATCTCAAATTTCTCTTGAGGTGTATAAGAGCTTAAAGTGATAAACTCCATTCTGTCACGCAATGGTGCTGGAATACGTCCCACATCATTTGCTGTCGCTATAAAAATAACATTTGACAAATCCAGATCAAAATTCAAGTAATAATCTCTAAATTCATTATTTTGTTCAGGATCTAAAATCTCTAACATTGCAGCTGTAGGGTCTCCTCTTTGAGATCGTGAAATTTTATCTATCTCATCCAAAACGATAACAGGATTCATCTTTTTAGCATCAATTAAACCTTGCGTTAAACGTCCTGGCATAGCTCCAACATAAGTACGTCTGTGTCCTCGAAGTTCATTAACATCTTCTAAACCACCAAGAGCTATACGCACAAGTGGACGTTTGAGTGCTGTTGCGATAGAGTTTGCCAAAGATGTTTTACCAACACCTGGAGGTCCACTAAAACATATAATCGCACCTGAAGTTTTCTTCTGGGAGATACCTCGCAACTCCAAAAGTTCTTTGACTGCAAAGTACTCAACAATACGTGATTTTGGTTTTTTAAGTGAAAAATGGTCTTTGTCAAGTTGAGCTTCTACATCCTCTATCTTTAAAGATTTTTTAGCAAACTCTCCAAAAGGGATTTCTAAAACCCAGTCAAGATAGGTTTGTGTCATAGAAGCATCAGAAGAATCAGGATGCATTCTAGCAAAACGTTCTAACTGTTTTTTAATCTCTTTATAGGCATCTTCACCCATTTTCTCTTTTTTTGCTTCTAGTTTCTTTCGATACTCCTCTATCTCTTCATCACGTGCAGCATCAACACCCAACTCTTTTTGAATCTGTTTTAGTTGCTCTTTAAGAAAATATTCTTTATTTACTTTTTCTATATGAGTATGTACTTTAGAGCGAATCTCACGTTGGAGTTTATTGGCCTCAATCTCCTCTATAAGAAAATCAATCAAATCTAAAAATCGTTTTTCTGTATCTGTCTCTACAAAAAGTTTGTATGCCTGCTCTTTTTTAAGCTTTACAGTGGAGCAGATCAAGTCGATAATGCGATTATGATCATGATTCTCCTCTATGGTTCGAAGCAGATCTGGAGGGAAATAGTTACTCACACCAGAGAGTGTTCGTACCTTTTCTCTTACAACTTCTAAAATAGCATCTATTTTTAAAGTGTTTACCTCTTTAGCTTCGATAATATCAACATGAGCAATCAATGGATTTTCTCTTACCTTACTTATAAGTCTAGCACGAGCCAAACCTTGAAAAAGTACTTTTACTCTACCATCAGGCAGAGATACTTTTCTCATAATAGAACCTACAACACCAGCATCGTATAAAGATTCATAACTACGCTCACCCTCATGAGATGGCTTTGTAGGGCATACAACAACAAGAGTATTTTCTTCTATCGCCTTTGTTGCAGCAGCGATATTAGCTTCATCATTCAAAAATAACGGAGATATCATAAATGGGTATAAAAAAAGCTCATCTTCAGCTATTACTGGAATGTCAGCTGGAAATTCTCCATAATTACTTAATTTCATTCTTCATTATCCTTTTGTAAAGTTGTAGTATTTTCATCAGTATCTACCACGGAGTTTCGAGACACAACACTGCGTGTATCTGGTAATAAAACTCCATACCAAGAAGCTGTTCCATCACCTTCAAACCATTCTCTGTACCAAGGTGTATTGGATTTTTCCACTTCATCCCACTTTATCCATGGCTCTGGTTTCAATGTTCTGTAGTAAGTAGCAGATTTTGGTTTATCGATACGATCATAAAGGGATGCTACCGTTTCATTTAAAAAAGCCTGTGCCAAGTAGAGATTTGTCAACATTGTATCTACCAAATAATAGTATTGAGAGTCTGGATAATTTCGTTTAAAACTTTTTGCAGCACGGATAGTATCTTTAATGAGCACCTGATCTCTTCTTGGATTAGGAAGAGCCATATATTTTGCTTTTACCATTAAAAACTCAGCAAATTCACGCTCATTCTCATTTGCATATCGTTTGACATACTCATTTAAAAAATGTTCTGTCAATAGATACTCTTCGTGATACATATGTGAGATTGCCAGTATCATCGTCGCTTCTGGCAAAAGTGGTGATGCAATATGTTCCCCTTGCAAAGAGGAGTAATAGTCATCTGCTTTATCCAAATTACCATCAGCAACTGATTGAACCAGTTTTTCATACCAGTAGATTGCTGGTTTATTGTATTCATCAACATCTTTGGTACATCCACTAAATATTATTAGCAATAATAAGGATGATAAAAATTTTATATACTTTGTCATTAGATAATTTCCTGATTTTTATTAGATTGTTATTTTATCTAAAAGATATATAATAGGCATTAAACAAGAATGATTAAGCAACATATAAGGTAATGAATATAATAATGTAGTTAGGAATTAAAATGATTGCTACTGAGCCCTGTTCTTGTGTGCAGTTTTTTATATTATAAATAAGGGATTTACAATGCATTATACAAAAATAATATTTTTTCTTCTTTTCTTTAGTATTACCCTTGTGGCAAATACTTTTTCCACTTCTATCACTCATTCAAGTGATGATGCAGAACAAGAGGTTGGTAACCATAGAGCAAATCTAACAAGTTCAGATCTCGAACTTGTATATGATGGACATCAGCAAATTGTAGGTATGCGTTTTACAAATATAGATATCCCTAAAAATGCAACCATAACCAATGCATATGTAACATTTCATGCAAAATCATCTAATAGTAAATCTCTTTCACTCAAAATATCAGCAGAAGACAATGGAAATTCAGCAACTTTTACAGATGAAAAAAGAAATATATCAAATAGAGCCAAAACATCTACAATCAATTGGAATAATATAAATGCATGGAGCGAGAATCAAACATATAATACCCCTGATATATCAAACTTAATCCAACATGTTATTGACAGAAGTGATTGGAATCGTAACAATCCTATTACTATCTTTATTGAAAAAAAATCTTCAAACCATAAAAGAAGAGCCTATTCATATGATGGCAATTCAAATAAGGCACCTAAGCTTACTATCGAGTATACTACTCCAGGTGGTTCTAATGGCGGTTCATCCAATACAGCTGATATTTGTTATGCTCAAGAATATACAGAAAGCACTAGTTGGCTCTCAGTATGTCTAAGCTTTGGAGGTCTCAACTGTAGAAATGTTATTCCCATAGTAAATACATCAAACACTACACTCACTCAGGTTAAGGTTTATTTGCAAAGTAATGGAATTATGCAAGCTGGTTTCAATGAAACAGCTGGAGTTAAAGAGGGTGAAGGAAGTGCAACTATCCAATCAGGCGCAACAGCAGGTCCAATTAGTGCTCTTGGAAAAAATATCACTTATACACTTGATGATATGGGTCCTGATTCCAGTGATACACGAGATACTTATACAGAGTCAACTATAGGCATAGACTTTACTAACAAAGTTTTATACTCAACTTATGTTAAAAATGGACTCTCTTATAATGTTCAAGTGTATCCATGTGATGAAAACATCACTATTCCAATTCTTAATATTAATGATGCAACCATCACTTCACAAAGTAGTGATCAGGTAATGAACTTTACACTCAACATAGATCCTTCTGCAACAACAGGGGCAGGCTCAAGTGTCCAGTATCATACAATAGACGGCACTGCAAAAGCAGGTGTTGACTATGAAGAAACAAACGGCACAATCACTTTACCAACAGACGGTTCTACTACCGTAAACATTCCAATTACCATCAAGGCTAATGGTATCGGAGAATTTTATCTAATACTTGAAAAACCATACAATGCCACGATAGATGATAATAATGCTACGGGAACGATAGAAGAAGCGTATGCATGTATCAATTATGACACCAACAAACCTAGTGACTACATAGATATCGGTGACCTACCAGATAAAATACCAGATATTCATGATGCTGGTGATATTGTGGAGAATATGAACCACGTTGATACCAATAAATCAGCTTGTATCTATGGAAGTTCTCAAAATGATGATTATGATTACTACTATTTTGTTGTTGATGCAAACGGTATATTAAGCATAAATGCATCTTCACCAAACAATCATGAATATAAACTAAAAGTAACAACAGACAATGGTTTTAGTTATGGTACTGAAACAAGCAAAGAGCATAACATGTCCAATATTTCTCTTCATGCAGGGGATTCTGTTTATTTGCGTGTTAAAGAAACAGGTAATGATACTGATGAGTATGAGATACATTTTGATTTTAAACTCTCAGACCATATTGCAGGAGATAGAGATTTTGAGCTTAGAAATCCACCTCAAACACGAAATATTCGTGGAAATTATGTAATGGGAGGCAATATCAACTTATGTGAGGATGATGGTAGCGGGCACTGCAAAAACAACAACTCCAATTCAAATAACCATCCAGATATTTATATCGATATCGACAATGACTCCTCAACAAAAAATTCAAGTAGTTTTGATTTAAATATACCTGCTAACTCAGAGGTAGTATGGGCTGGGCTTTATTGGCAAGGAGTTACTCATGTTAGTGTTAACAATGGTGACTTTTTAGGTTCTACCATTCCATCTTCAGCCGTATATCTTAGCAACAGCGGTTCTAAGGCTCTTGATATGAGAGTCAACAGTTATGATTCAGAAAAAGTAAAGTTCAAAGTTCCAGGGGCAAGTTATGTCGAAGTTACAGCGGATCAACTTGACTACAGTAACTTAGGGTATGCAGGTTTTAAAGATGTTACACAAATGATCAATAAAACAAATCCAAACGGAACCTACCTAGTTGCAGATATCAAGTGTCATACAGGTCCAGAAAGTGACCATGGGAACTATGGAGGTTGGTCTTTGGTAGTGATTTATAAAAACAGTGCCCAAGAGCTCAAAAATATTTCTGTATTTGATGGTTTTGCAACAGTTGATAGCAGTTATAACAAAGATATCAATGTAAGTGGTTTTTTAACCTCAGAAGACACCCCTTTACAATCAAAAATTTCATTTTTCACAATGGATGGGGAGGGTGGTTCCAATTCACTAACTATTGTCAGCGATGCGAAAGGTTCCAATAAAGTTTCAGGTCCAGGCAATCCTGCAAACTCACTTTTCAACTCAACCATTATCGGTGTTAATAACCGTCAGCCTGATGTCCCAAGTTTGCGTATGGATTTAGATACTATTGATTTAGTTGATTATATAGGACCTCTTGAAACAGATGTATTACTTAGACCAAGAACTACTGGAGACAGATATACAGCATCTCTTTTCATCTTCTCTGCACCACTTTATGAGCCAAGAGTATGTTACTATATAGATACTATAGTAGATAACAATAATAATGTTATTTTTGAAGATAAACATTTTACAGAACCTATTAATTCAGGGGAGGAATACACTTTTAATTTTTGGATATCAAATATGAAAAAAGATGTCAACGATACCAACTTGGCAACGGCAAAACTTGTTCAAATATATCTTAATATGAGTGATGATTTTACATACACTACAAATTCAACATATATAAAAAATTTACAAACAAATTCTTTTACTCACGTAACAGACACCAAAAATGATGACTTAGGCGATTATGAAAACAACAAAAGCACATGGAGAGTTGGTACTGGAGCCGATGCTACACAAGGGGGAACACTCGAACCAGCTCAAAATTTTGATGATAACGATGCTAAAGCATATACACATATCAAAGGAAAACTAAATATCCAAAACTCAGATACAATTAATCTTCTTGATTATCTTGAGTTTAAAGCATCCTTTCAAACAACAAGTATCACAATCGCAGAAGATAATGCCCAAGTGATTGAACAGTGTGTTGACCTTAATTCTTCAGGTTCAGTGGGTGCAGCACCTGGTGGCTTATTTAATGTTGTGATGCAAAATAATGCTACTGCAATTGAAAACGATGGCATCGATCCACTTGCAAGTGAGCATAGTACATTAAACAACATTCCAACACAAATAGCCAATAAAGATTTTAACATCTCGGTAGTCAGTTTAGATACAGACAATAAAACTTTGAAAAATTATCGAGGTGTTGTTGCTTTAGAACTTATTGAAGAACCAGATTATTCGGCAACTGACACAGAAGATCAAAAAAGGATAAAATGTGAAAATGCAACTACTATTTTCCCATCATCTACTGATTCACAAATTACTTATAGTTTTAACAATAATGAAGTGAGTAATGGTACCTTTAACTATACAGGTGCACATAAAAAACTTTCCTTTAGAGTAAAATACCTTAAACACAGTACAAATAACGGTGCAATAACATGGAACTGTACCAATAATACAAATGGCTGTATTTGGGGGATGTTAAATAGTACATATCATTCATCTGCTCCATGTCAAGATGTTTGTAAACCAGGAAACGGTACAGGAGCAAATCAGAAATCTGATGCATGTATAGCATGTGTTTTTGGAAGTGGTGTTGCTGGATCTTCATGTTCAAGAGACGCTTTTGCTATCCGTCCAGAAAAATTTGTACTTAATCCACCAAGTGATGAAGATATTGAACTGCTTGATGCCGGAAAAGACTATAATCTTTCACTGATTGCAACACTTTACAACTCAACATCTCAAACAAGTGGTTACACTATAACATCCGCAAACAATGTACTTGAAACAAATCAAACACTTTATGATGCATCCCACACACAAAACAGTGCAATGCAAGGAACACTAACTTTTGCCTCAAATAATTTTGATATCACTAATGGTCAAGCTTTAAATAATGTAGGCATCAATTTTGATGATGTAGGATTAGTCAATATACGCATTGTAGATAAAACATGGGCACAGGTAGATATTGACAATAGCGATACAACAGCTGATTGTTCTGAAAATGGTGCTTATGTGTGTGGAGATATCAATGCAACATTTATACCTCATCACTTTACATTCCAAAATGTAACACTTCACAATGCACATGATGGAGTATTTACATATTTTTCCAACGATCTCAATGAATCTGTCCGTTTTAATTTTAGTATTCTTGCCAAAAATAAAGAAGGTAATACAACCAAAAATTTTTCAAATGGACTTTATGAACATCCAATTGATATTAACTTCACAGTTTCTAAAACAGTTGATGGCAACAATGCCAACAAACAAGAATTTATCTCCTTAGGTAATATTGGTTTTAACAATGGTACAACTTCTATAGCATGGAATGACACAAATACAACAAAACTTATTATGTTTAACTATCCAAGAACTTCTACTACAACACTTAATCCTGTAGATATAAATGGTTCAACAGATGTAACAATAAATGCTATCTCTACATACAACTCCTCTTCAGGTACTACAAAATCTGTACAGGGAACAAGTAATGCATCTGCAAAAGTTACATTTCTTTATGGACGTGCCCATGCACAAAGACAAAAATTTACAAGTTCAGGAACAGGTAGTGTAACGGGAAATGCCCGTCTATTTTATGAAGTTTACTGTAATGGCAGCGGATGTGACAAAACATTACTACCTGATGGCAACAATGCTAAAATGTTAGATGATCCACGATGGTTTGTAAATACACAACACAATCCTGCACAAGATGGTAATATAACAAATATTACCCAAAAAGGTACAAGTGTGCTTACATTTGGCACCACATCATCAACTTCAGGAGAGACACAGATACCTATTACCTATGATGGCTCTCGTGGCTATCCATACAAAGCAACAATACAATACACACCATCTTCATGGCTACTCTATAACAAATACAATGCTGCAGCAACACAAGATGAATTTGAAGTGGAATTCATTAATGGAGATACTAATTGGGCTGGACAAACCCAAACAGATACAACAACCAATAAGAATGCAGCACAAACAACAAATAGGAGACTAATGTGGTAAAACCTGCTTTTACCCTTATAGAGCTTATCTTTGCGATAGTTCTTATTGCCATAAGCGTTTTATCACTTCCTATGCTCAATCAAGTTATTGCAAAAAACAACGATCATGGTATTTTGCAAGAAGCTATCTTTGCTGCTGCAACAGAGTTAAATGAAGCAACAACAGCCTTTTGGGATGAAAATTCTCTAGATAACTCTACTTCTTATGCACGAGTCATTGATACAGGTTCATGTGACAACAATACATCATCTTCACGATTTCGTCTTATGCCTGGACATATCACACAACCACTCCATAGACGATGTGTAGATGACAACACAACAACAATATCTAATGCATCTACCAATGCAGCTGTTGATGCACTTGATGATAAAGAACACGCAGAACGTGATATTTTCATAAATGCCTCTGTTTCAGCGCAAGGGTACAAAGATACTTACAAAAGCATTTTATCAGTAACACCAAATGCCAATTTTGGTGGTGCAAATAACCAAAATATAAAAAAAATAGAAGTAACCATTAAAAAAAATGATGGAACTATTATCAGTAAACTGATTACATACAGTGCCAACATCGGTGAAGTTGACTACTACAAAAAGGCTTACTAATGCGCTTAAATCGATTTGCCTTCACAATGTTAGAACTTGTGTTCTCTATTGTTGTTATGGGAATAATAGGGAAATTTGGTGTTGAATTTTTATCACAGGCATACAAAAGCTTTATCTATACAAATGTCAATCATGAACTGCAATCCAACTCTGCAACTGCAGTTGAGGTCATCGCATCACGCCTGCAATACAGAATAAAAGACTCTGTAATAGCTCGCACATCACCAACAGGAACTCCTGTTGCCATCGGAAGTGCCAGTGGAAGTACTTATACAATTCTTGAATGGGTAGGTGTTGACAATGAGGGATTACGAGGAAATTCAGATGACAACACAACCACCTTTAACAAACCTAACTGGAGCGGTATTTTTGATCTTGATGCTGGCAATGCAAATGCTCTTGTTTCACCAGAGACCAATACTACTGCAGTAGATGATTTGATAAGAAAACTTTCTGAAAACAACTCCTCTATAGCAGATGCAGCACTCTATTTCATAGGTTCAAATTCGGATGTCAAATCAGGATATGGTTGGGATGGAAACCTCACTATAGTTAATGCACAACAAGGGGCAATGCACCCTATTACGTCGGTCAGTGGTAACGAAAATCAATTTACATCATCTACTGGGACCAATTTTAGCGGTGTAGATATTTATGAATATTATCAATTAGCATGGAGCGCTTATGCATTGGTATATGAAAGCGGAACCAACAATAAAGGAACACTCAAACTATACTGGAACTACCAGCCATGGAAAGGGGAAAACTTTTCCTCTGCTACAAATGTTAAAAGTGCCGTACTTATGGAAAATGTAGATACTTTTCAGTTTACCTCTATTGGTTCAATATTAAAAATTCAAGTCTGTGTCAAATCAGATCTTGTTGAGGACTACTCAATATGCAAAGAAAAAACTATATTTTAAAAACAGGTTTAAGACCTGCTATCGCTATGATTATGGCTATAGCTGTTATTATCATCATGGGAACTATTATGGCAATAACACTTTCATTATCATCTGCTACTACCAAACAGGGAGCAAACTTATATCTTTATGAACAAGCATCTCTTCTTGCAAAAAGTGCTTCAGAATATGCACTTTTACGAATTGCACAAGATGGTCCATGTACCCATACCAACGATCTTAACTTCCAACAAGATGAAATTTTTGATATCAATATCTCTTTACGTTATATCTATACAGCTCCATCACCATGTACAGCAGCTCAAACATATACTACAGTAACCACACCTGAACAAAATGGTTCGGTACTGATGGATGTTACAGTAACAGTCAGTGATACTACAGTTTCAACTGAACCTATACGATATTTTAGAAGAAGCATACAAAAACTCTAAATTTAAGACCAAATATAAACTTTTTAATGATATAATCCAGCATATATCATTAAAAGGATTTACTATGAACATTTCATTAACTGGAAGAAATATAGAATTAACAGATGCGATAAAACAGCATATGACAGCATCTATAGAAGCACTTAAAAAATACAACATGGATATTATCTCTGCCAATGTAGTTGCAAGTTCACAACATAAAAAAGGCAAAGAGCATTTTAACGTAGAGTTTGTACTTAATTTACCACAAAAACATACTATTGTTATCAGTCAAAATGATGCTGATTTATATGCAGCACTTGATATTGCAACAGAGAGAGCCGAAAAAGCACTTCGTCGTCTTCATGATAAAGAGGTAGATCATCAAAAAGTTGGTCTCAATGCTGAGAAAGCTGAAGATGTTTGTGTCAAAGCAGTAGCTCACGAAATGGATGATGAGATTGTCCCTGTTGAGCTTGAACTTTACAAACCACGTGAAGTTGAAGATGTTTTAAATGATCTTAAAGAGAGTGATAAAATGTTTGAGATTTTTATAGACAATGAGGGTAAAACTCGTGTTCTTTACAAAAGAAAAGATGGAAAATTCGGACTCTATTAATCATTACTTGTAAGAAGGGATATATCTCTTCTTACTTCACGAACAATCTCTTCATCCTCTGCAAAATCAATCCATTGAAAACTGCTTCCACTTTGTAACTTCCCTTTTAAAAGATCACCACTCTTTCGAAACTTTAAATCTAAGTTTGCTATATCAAATCCACTTGTGGTCTTTACAAATTCATCTAATCTTTGCGATTTGTTTTGTTTTGTAAATAAGAAACAGTACCCTTTTAAGCCTGTACGACTTACTCGCCCTCTTAATTGATGGAGAGTAGAGAGCCCTAACCTTTCTGCTCCCACTATAACTACAGTACTTAAACGAGGCAGTGAGATACCCACCTCAACAACAGTTGTCGCTACAAGAATATCTCCATTTTGAGCGAAGTCCAAAAGTACCTGCTCTTTATTTTTATCTTTACCATGGGTCACATAAACATTATCAAAACTCTTTTCCCAGTAAGATCGTGCCTCATCTATACTTTGATAATCAAGCATCTCACTTTGTTCAACTAACGGATAGACTAAGAGTACTTGATTGTTTTTTGCTATCTCACTTTTTATGTGATTTAAAAGGTAACTAAAGTCCTCTTTATGAATCACTTGAGAGTCTATATCTTTTACAAAAGGGGTCGAAGTGATCAAACTCACATCTATATGAGCAGAATCAATCATCGCCTGCGTTCTTGGTATCGGTGTAGCAGAAAACTGAATGTAGTGGGGGCGTTTCTCTCCAGAAGTAACCAGTTTTTCCAACATATTTCTTTGTTGCGTGCCAAATCGGTGTTGCTCATCAACCATCACCAAAGATGCTTGTGGGAGCTCTCTATACAAAAGTGCATGTGTTCCTATAATAAAATCATATCCACCTAAATCCTCTTTTTTGGATTTATTGGTAACAAGTGTAACACGCAACTGCGGCAAAAATTTTTGTGCTTCCTCATAGAGCTGGTTTGCCAAAATAGTTGTTGGAGCCATTAAAATAGAGCGTGCTTTGCCAACCATAAAAGCACTTGCAAGAATTACCATTGTTTTTCCACTCCCTACATCACCAACCACCATCCTCTTTGCTGCTACATCTTTGGCAAAATCTTGCCGTATATCTTCAATAGCAGCTCTCTGCTCTTTTGTAAGAGTAAACGGGAGTGTATCAGCCCACGCAACATAACTACACTTTTGAGTCAAAAGGGTTGGGAAATAGCGTCTTTTTGCACTTAAAGCTTTCATATAACTAAAGAGTTCCGTATATTTCAAAGCATATAGATGTTGTTGAGAGAGTTGCGTGTTTGTTACAAGTTGTGGTGTTGGGAAATGGAGCTCCAAAAGTGTTTGTGCTATCTCCTTTTTCAAACCCTCCATAAGAAGCTTCTCGAGTGTAAGCTCTTTTTGAATAACACGCAACATAACATCACTTCGTAAAGCACATTTGTACTTAGGAACAATACTACCAATTTGTGTTACTTTTTTTGGCATAGCCAATGTACAGTGCCCGTTTTTACAATCTATCTTCCCATAATAATAATCTCTCTGCCCTACTGCAAACTGATGGAGCATATAAGGTTTTGGACGAAAAATAACAGCTTGAATTGTGTGTCCGAAATTGTGGGCAAAAAGGGTAATTTGTAAAGAGTTTGGTGCTCTGTGCAATGATTCAACAGTAGCATCTACAACTTGTAATGTACCATAAAGAATTTGATTTTTGAGTACTAAATCCTCATAATGATGAGGGATAATAAGAGCCAGCTCACACCACGAATGGATACCGAGCTTTTTAAATTTTTCCTCTAAATCACGTGAAATCTGCATCTGCTTTTACCATCTGTGTTTTTTTTCAAGTTTTCTAACACGCAGGTGGAGATTCCCAACCATAATAACTAGGATAATGATAATAAGCGTAAGGAGGGTCTCTTCAAAGTTGTTCATATTTTTCCCTTTTTGTGTTATAATCTACTACAAGGATTAGAGGGGGGGCAACCCTCTAATTAAAAGCCTGATAGATTTTAACTATTATATAAACAATAGTTAAAACTTTCAGGATTATATTAAGATAGTTCATCTTAATACTCCTTATAGTAGATTTGTCCTACCGATACAATCGGTAGGAACACCCACATACTAACAAAAAATCAAAAAACTTCTAAAAAATATGACAAATTGAAATATCTATGAGTTCACTCGTTTGTTTCGTTCCTCTTCTTGTGCTTTATACAACTCTGCACATCCACGAGAAAGTTCACGAATCTTTAAAATGTAGTTTTGGCGCTCTGTTTGGCTGATAGCTTTTCTTGCATCTAAAACATTAAAAACATGAGAAGCCATCATACACAAATCATACGCAGGAAGTGGTAAACCCGCTTCAAGTGTTCTTAGGCACTCTGCACTTTTTGCATTGAACTCTTCAAAAAGCATCGCAGTATCAGCTACTTCAAAGTTGTACTTGGAAAACTCTATCTCACTCTCTTTATGCACATCTTTGTAAAGTGTTTTAGTACCATCTGGAGCGATGTTCCACACAATATCAAAAACAGTATCGACTCCCTGAAGATACATCGCAAGACGCTCTGTTCCATAAGTGATTTCAGCAGTAACTGGGTTACATTCAATCCCTCCAACTTGCTGAAAATAAGTAAACTGTGTTACCTCCATACCATTAAGCCACACTTCCCAGCCAAGACCCCATGCACCAAGTGTTGGAGATTCCCAGTTGTCTTCGATAAAACGGATATCATGTTTACTAACATCAAGCCCCAGATACTCCAAAGATTTTAAATAAAGCTCTTGAATATTGTCAGGGGATGGTTTGATAATAGCTTGAAACTGATAGTAGCTTCCCAAACGGTTAGGATTTTCTCCATAACGACCATCTGTCGGACGACGTGATGGTGCAACATACGCTGTAGCCCATGGTGTAGAATCGAGTGAACGTAAAAAAGTAGCTGGATGAAAAGTACCAGCACCTGCTGGAATATCGTAAGGCTGTACTATATTACACCCTTGTTTCATCCAAAACTCTTGTAATTTGAGTAACATTTCGCTAAAAGTTATCATTATCTCTCTCTTGTAAAAATTGTGCAATTATAGCGGCTTAAGGCTTATAATTAAGTGAGATAACAAATAATATCTCCTATCTCTTTTCCCAAAGAGGCACCCACAACACCACATTTCACTTTTAGCAAAAAACAGATATTTTTCCTATGGGTAGGAGTTAAACACTCATAATTCCCCATCCCTTTACTTATAACCAAATCAGCATTGTCAAAAAGTTTTTGTGCATACGGTGTTGCACGAGTATATGTAAATCCAGGAGTATTAACACCGCTATCTACTAACTCACACAACTCTTCAAAGCCAGCCTCTTGAGCCTCTTTCATTGTCACATCATTGATGATGGGGAGACCTCGAACAAAATAGGAAAAATGGATCTGTGGATAGAGCTTTTTGAGTGTTTTTATGTAAAGATAATCAAATATATGCTCACCAACATTATCACCTAAAACCACAACAGAAGAAGCATCTCTTAACTCTTTATCCAATCTATTCACATCATTAATGGCAAACTCTGTATGAAAGATTTTCTCAAGTTCATGTTTTAGATCAAATGCAACCTCCGCTGCCAAATCTATAACATTACCAGCAACAGCAATTTTCGTAGCAGTAAGAAGTTTATCTTGCGTGTTAGAGAGTTTCTCTTCTAAAAAAGGTACAAAAGAGAGTGCCTGTATGGTTGCGTGTTGCTTTTGTTCCTCATATAAATCTTTTCTATGGGCAATATCTGCCATCTTTTTATAAACATCAGCAGCAATCTCAGGGGGTGTTTGTTCAAAAGAGAAATCTTCACTCATCTGCTCAACACTAGAGACAAGTTTATGTGCCAAAATTTTATCAGCACCTAATGCATCAGCAACTCTGGCACTTTGATTGATGATACACCCAACACAGGCTTCATCTATTCTCATAGGTTAGTTGTATGCTCATCTATAGCTTTGTTCCACATTAGCTTATATTTACGACGCATAAACTCCACCTCCTGTTGGGAGAGTTTCAATTGTTCTTGAAGAGTATGGATAGTTTTTCTATCTTCATCATAAAGTTCTTGAAGAGATGCCAAAGCTTCACGTAAAAACTCATTTTCAGTACGAACAGCTTCGAGTGTTTCATCTTTGGCGTCAAGAACTTTCTCATGAAGATTGATGATAGTACCTATTGTTTTTTCAATAAACTCTGGTTGTACTACCATCTCTTGTGTATTTTTTTGATGTAATTCTTGAAGTTTTGCAGGGACTACAACATCAGTGGCACCTTTGGAAGGGTCTATATATCGTACACCATCTTCCTCTTTTGCAGTAAGTTTTCCACGTGCTATCAAATCATCAATTGCTGACATCTCTAGTCCTGTCATCTCACTGTATTCTTGCTCACTCATCCATGTCATAGTTCTAACCCCTACACTTTTAACTATTTTATAATAGTTTCGATTTCCAAAGAATCCATCTCAACTTTTTTTGCTTTTGCTATACGATCTTCTTGAAGTTTAATAGCAAGCTCTTCATTTTCAAGTGCTAAAATCTGCATAGCCAAATATGCTGAGTTAATAGCTCCTGCTTTTCCTATAGCAACAGTAGCAACTGGCATTCCAGCTGGCATTTGTACAGTTGAGAGAAGTGCATCGATACCACTAAGCGCTGAAGCCGACATTGGTACACCGATGATAGGTTTTACAGTTTTAGAAGCCAAAACACCTGCTAAGTGTGCTGCCATACCAGCTGCGGCGATGAACACCTGTGCACCTTTTGCTTCAGCATTTTGAATATACTCTTTTGTTCTCTCTGGTGAACGGTGAGCAGAAGAGATAATCAACTCATAATTCACACCAAAAGCCTCCAATGTATCTGCACACGACTTCATAACTTCATAGTCACTTTTTGACCCTATAACAATTGAAACAAACTTCATATATTTATCCTTACAATTTGATGGCAAAATTATAGCATTTTAAAAAGATATTTTAAATATTTTAGCTTTTAGGATACGTTCCCATATCTGGATGGGATGGAATTCTAAAGAATGTAAATGGAGGAAACTGTGTCGGCAGTTCAATAGGATTGATATTACCACTGTGTACCGCTTCCCAGATTTTGCCGTTTTTAGCACGCAACTGTTTAAACTTCAAATAGAGTCTGCCATCTTTTTCATAAGTTAATCCTATATCATTATCAACGAGGGCTATCTTGGCATCAAGAGGTGCCACCACTTCAAGTTCATCACCAGCTCTTGTGGTAAATTTACACATATAATGTGTGCCCTCCTCGTTAGTCACACCTGTTACCTGATGGGTACCGAGTTGCATTGTGAAGTCTAATGACTGCGTGTCATGCTTTTCAAAAGGGCGCGAAACCAAATAAGCATCAGTATAACCACGGTTTTGTAAAGATTCAAGCTCGTACTGATATTTTTGTGTATCAATTTTTTTGGCATAATAATCATCTATCGCCATTCGGTACGCTTTGGCAGTCACAGCTGCATAATATGCAGTTTTTGTTCGCCCCTCAATCTTGACACTATCCACAACACCAGAATCAAGTATCTCTTCAATATGGCTTGCAAGATTAAGATCTTTGGAGTTCATAATATATGTACCAATCCCCTCCTCCTCTTCAAGCTTGAAAAGAGTACCTGTTTCAGGGTTGGCCGCATATATCTCATAAGGGAAACGGCAGTCATTGGCACAACTTCCACGATTTGGTACACGACCACTTTGAAGTGTTGAAATAAGACAACGACCAGAATAGGCAAAACACATTGAACCATGAACAAAAACCTCAAGTTCTAACTCTGGCAATTCTTCTTTAATCGCTTTTAAATCTTTAAGACTAATCTCTCGTGCCGTAATGATACGGGTAGCCCCCATATCATAATACACTTTGGCATCAAGCACATTCATCACATTTGCTTGTGTAGAGAGATGCAGCGGCATATCAGGTACTAATTCATGCGCAAGTTTTAAAACTCCAGGGGTTGCGACGATGAAAGCATCAGGTTTGAGTTCTGCCATTTTCAATATATGTTTTTTTAAAAGTTTTAACTGAGAATTAAAAGGAAACCCATTAATAGTAGCATACACCTTTTTCCCTCTTGCGTGTGCATACTTAATCCCCTCTTCAAAATCCTCAAAAGTAAACTCTTTACCACTTCTTATACGTAAAGAGAAATGGCTCACCCCTCCATATACAGCATCTGCACCGTAATCAAAGGCAATTTTTAACTTTTCTAGTGTTCCTGCTGGAGATAATAATTCAACTTTTTTCATCTAAGAACCAAATTGTGCCAAAAGTGCTTCGATATCTTCTGTTGAAGCTACATCATTATGACTGTCACCATGAATATGTGTTGCAGATGAAACACGTTTCTCATCTTCAATTTTACCTTCAAAAAGGGTATTCATATAACGAGAAAGTGCACGCATAACATTAATAACACGCTCAATTTTTTGGCGGTGAATATCTTGATACTGCATAATATCCATCACTGTCATTATCGAATCACCGCTATTTTGCAACACTTCAATCACTTCACTAATCTCATCTTGTGCTTCTTGGTTTTTTTGCAGTTGCGTGTTAAAAATTTCTACATCAGGAAACTTGTTACAGAGCTTTTCAAAAAGTTCTATATTAGAAGCAATAACCTCATTGACATGGTTAAGATTCTCCTCTTTATCCATCAAATCACTACTGATAGTTTCGATAATATCAAAAATCTCTGTTGCTTTCTCTTCAGACTCTTTTGTAACATCATCTAATTGATGTACCATTTTATTTTCATCTGTTGCAGGAAGAGGAAGTTGTGCTTCTTCGATTTTATTTAAAAGTTCATCTGTTTCTTCTGTAGGTACATCCTGTGTATCATCCTCTATCTCAGCTGTTTCCTCTTCTGAGATATCATCCATATCAACTCCGCCGCTCATCAGTGCATCTAGTTCCTCTTGAGTCATAAAACATCTCCATCAATCAAAATTACTCTCAATTTATTAATTAGCACTATAATAGCATAAAATATATAAATACGAGAGAAAAAATGATAGTTGATTTACATAACCACACCCCCCGATGCAACCATGCTGAGGGAAGCGTAGATGAATATATTCAAGCCGCTATAGCATCCAACACGCAAGTATTTGGATTTGCAGATCATGCACCTATGGACTTTGATCCCCATTACCGTATGAGTTTTGATGATATGAAAGATTATGAGCAGGAGATACTTAGTGCAAAAGAGAAGTACAAAGACTCCATCACCATTCTTCTTGGGTATGAGGTGGACTACCTTGAAGGTCATATGGATAAGCGGGTACTTGAAGCTGATGTTGACTATCTTATAGGTTCTGTCCATTTTATAGAGAAGTGGGGATTTGACAATCCAGAATTTATTGGTCGTTATGAGAGTGAAGATATTGATGAGATATGGGAAAAATATTTTCTAGCAGTTGAGAATATGGCAAACAGTAAACTTTTTGACATTGTGGGGCATCTTGATCTTATAAAAGTGTTTAAATTTATGCCAACACGCAACATAACAGAGCTTGCACACAATGCACTTCAAGCTATCAAAGAAGCTGATATGGTTTTAGAACTTAATGTTGCAGGGTACAGAAAACCTGTGGCCCAGCCATATCCATCCAAAGAGCTTTTAGAGAAAGCTTTTGCTATGGATATCCCTATCACTTTTGCCTCTGATGCACATAAACCCTCTCAGGTTGGACTCTTCAATGACGAGATTATCCAACTTGCCAGAGATGCAGGGTACACAGAATGTGTCTATTTTATAAAAAGAGAGAAAAAGTTTTTAACTTTTTAACTCTCAGTGTTGACCAGCCACATGGAAAAAATATCCAAATAGTTCCAAAATGACTCTATATACTCAGGAGTAATTCCCTCACCTTCTAACTCTTCAAGAAGCGGCTTATAAAGTGCCAACCATGATTTGCGTGCTGCTTCATCAATGCGAAAAGGTGCATGACGACCCACCATCTGATGATCACCTCGTGATTGGCTAAAATATTTTGGACCACCACTAATCTCTATGAGAAAATCAAAAGCATGTTTTTGCGCTTCGGCAAAATCATCATCATCATTCACTGGAAATAAAAAAGCGATATCGCTTGTTTTTATCTTTTCATAATGATCATACACAAGCTTTTTAAATCTCTCTTCACCCACTTCATGTAAAAAGCCTGGATGTGGTTTGGCAACTGGCGGACGTACGCCAATCTCTCCATCTGTTATTTTTAAATCCATCTAAAAAGCCCTCTGTATGAAATTTTGGTAAAATTATACAAACAGTTCCTATAAAATAATTTGAAAAAAAGAGTTACTATGAATGTTATAATACACCTCTTATCGAAAGGAGACTCGTACCGATGCTACATGAACTTGTTTCAAAAAACTCCTTTTTTTGGCTGTAGGGGTGGCATTTTTTTCTTTATTGTTAACAAATTACTAAAAACAAATAGATAAAAGTTCTATAAAGTTCAAATTAATAATTACGCTTGTATAATACTTCACACAATAAATATATAAAAGGAAATCCTAATGGGTAAATATATAGAATTAACTGGTGCAGATTTTGAAGCAACACTTTCTGAAGGTGTAGCGTTAGTTGACTTTTGGGCTCCATGGTGTGGACCATGTCGTATGATTGCTCCTGTAATTGAAGAATTAGCAGAAGATTATGATGGAAAAGCAAAAATCTGTAAAGTAAATACTGATGAAGAGCAAGATATTGCTGTTAAATTTGGTATCCGTTCAATCCCAACTATCATGTTCTTCAAAAATGGTGAGATGGTAGATCAAATTGTTGGTGCACAATCAAAACAAGCACTTGCTGAAAAACTAGACGCTCTTTTAGCGTAATTTTTAGGTAACTTGATGAGAAGAGGAGCAAAGAGCCTCTTTTCTCTCACTACTGTTTTAGCCTCTTTTTTTGGTGCCGCGATGGTTGCTGGTGCATTTGCCTATTTTAACTACAAATTTTCTGAATACAAATTTATAGATTTTAAAGAGTTTGTTTTTTATGAAAAAAATAATATTTTCTTTCCTAAAGAACAAAAATACATTGTTGTTTTTTACTCATCACGAGAAAAAGGCACTATTGAAAAACTCTCAAAACTCCAACTCAATCTTCCCATCCTAGCTATAGACTACTATAACAAAGTTGGAAAAAACTCTACACATACCACTTTCTTACGTGCTGGAACAAACACCTCCTTAAAGTTTATTCAACGTTTTAATATTTATGATGTACCCTCTATTTTTTTTATAAAAAGATACAAAGATTCTCTTTATAAACAAGATAGTATGATACGTAAACTAGATAATTTAGATCAACTTTCACAACAAATACAAAGTTTATAAAAAGGAGTGACAATGGCAGAGATTTTAGACTGTGCAATCATAGGAGGAGGACCAGCAGGTTTAACAGCTGGGCTTTATGCAACACGTGGTGGACTTGAAAATGTCACTATGTTTGAAAAAGGGATGCCAGGTGGGCAAATCACCCAAAGCTCTGAGATAGAAAACTATCCAGGGGTCACTGGTGAGATTACAGGAATGGATCTTATGATGCCATGGCCTGAGCAATGTCAAAAGTTTGGTCTCAAACACGCAATGGTAGAGGTAAAACGTGTAAGTAAAGATGGTGATCTCTTTAGCATTACCAAAGGTGACGGCACAACAGAACAAGCACACAGTGTTATAGTTTGTACCGGATCTTCTCCTCGTCGTGCTGGATTTGCTGGTGAAGATGAGTTTTTCGGTCGTGGAATAAGTACTTGTGCTACATGTGACGGCTTTTTCTACAAAGGCAAAGAGGTTGCTGTTATCGGTGGTGGTGATACAGCTTTGGAAGAGGCTCTTTATCTTGCAAAGATTTGTACCAAAGTGTATCTCATCCATCGTCGTGATACTTTTAGAGCAGCACCAAATACCATCAAGCGTGTTGAGGAGAATGACAAGATTGAACTTGTTTTAAACTCTACTCCAAAAGAGGTTTATGGTGACAATATGGGTGTTAACGGACTAAAAGTTGAAGACAAAGATGGTAATGTACGTAATATTGCAGTCCCTGGTGTTTTTATCTTTGTTGGTAATGATGTTAACAACCAAACTCTTATCCAAGAAGATGGCAGTTTCTTATGTGATGTTAACGACCAAGGTCAGATTGTAGTAGATTTGAGTATGAAAACATCGCTAAAAGGTCTTTTTGCAGCAGGTGATATGCGTATAGAAGCACCAAAACAGGTGGTAAGTGCCGCAGGTGACGGAGCAGTAGCTGCACTGAGTGCAATTAGTTACGTTGATGAGCTTCTAAGCTAACGCCTCATCCTTTTTTTTTACACCTCCTAGTTCCCAAGCTCCAACTTGGGAACCAATATCAATCATGTAAAAGTATAATCCCAATACACTTATTTTTGCTATAATATAAAAAAAATTATTAAGGGCATTATTATGATAAAAGTTGGTGTATTTGGGGCAAGCGGTCGTGTTGGTCGCTTACTTATCGAAGATTTAAAAGAAACTCAGGAAATGAGTCTTAGCAGTGTTTATGTAAGAAACAATCTTGACTTTGCTATTGACCCGTCTGTACTTGTTACTTCAGATATGCATACATTCTTAAACGGATGCGATATAGTGATAGACTTTTCTCTTCCCCAAGCGTGTGAAGTTTTACTTGAAGAAGCTATAAAAACTCCAAAACCTCTTGTTATCGGTACAACTGGTCTCAATACTCATCAACTCAATCTTTTAAAAGAAGCAAGTGAAGTTATGCCAGTTTTATATGCTACAAATATGAGCTTAGGTGTTGCACTTCTTAACAAACTTGTATATCAAGCATCAGCAGCTTTAGAGGGATTTGATATTGAGATAGTTGAGATGCACCACAGACATAAAAAAGATGCACCAAGTGGTACAGCACTTACATTAAGTGAATCAGCAGCGGCTGGTCGTGGTCTTGATATTAATAAAGTACGTGTTAGTGGACGTGATGGCAACATCGGAGAGCGTACAAAAGATGAGATAGCTGTTATGGCACTTCGTGGTGGTGATATTGTGGGGCGTCATACAGTAGGTTTTTACAATGATGGTGAGTTTATCGAACTTAACCACACTGCAACATCAAGAAATACATTCTCAAAAGGTGCATTACGTGCTGGTAAATGGCTCGCGGATCAAGATGCTGGACTTTACAGTATCAGTGATTGTTTAGAGCTTTAGATCAAAGCTCTAACGCACTTTGGGCAAGCTTTGCCCATGCCGAGTCTTTATCGGCTTTTATAGCTGCTTTATACGCTTTTTTTGCTTCATTGTCTTTCCATAATTTATCCAAAACAACTCCAAGTAAATATTTTTGTCTTGCTCTTTGTTCTTTTGATAGTTTTACTTTATCTAAATTGCGTATAACTTCCAAAGCATTAGTGTATTCATTTTTATTCATATATGCTTGATAGAGTGCAAAATCAACATATGGACTTTGTGGATATGCTTTGGCTTTCTTTTGTATTTTTAGAACTTTTTTTGCATACTCTATAAGCATATTATCATCATGAAGTTCTTGTGCTAGGGTAACCATCGCACTGTATCTGTCTAAATCCTTATAAGAGAGTCCAAAAACTTTCTCTATCTGCATCATAGCATCTATCATATTCTCTTTTTGTCCAAGTCTCTCATAAGCATCAAAAAGATATCTGTAAACCTCAAAATATTTTTTATCGCTTGGTTCAAGAAGGGCAATCAAGTCTTTGGATGCATCAATTAACTCACTATAGTTTCCTGTCTCAAAATCAACTTTAATGTAACGGTACAACCACTCTTTTCTTTGTTCAATATTCTTAGATTGCAAATGGCGTGTTGCAATCTCTTTAGAGAGTTGGAAGTCTCCCCCTTTCATTGCACAAACATAAATACCATCATCCCACTTATTTGAGAGTGTAATTTGATAACGACTAGAAATATCCAAAACAGCCTTACATTCACGTTTTTCTAAAGCATCTTCCATAGCTCCAACAGCAGCCTGTTTTATAATATCTTCTACATCTTCATAAATTGTAGTATCGAGTGATTCCAACTGATCTTTAAGAGCAAGAACATCATTGTAATGTTTGTTTGCAAGTAAAAGTTTCGCTTTTTCATACAATGCTCTTTGTCCTATAGAATCTTTCCCATATTCATCTATTAAAAGGTTGTACTGAGTAAGTTTTGCTGACGTGTTAAGGTCATCAAGTTCAAAAAACAAGGCATCTTTGGCAATTTGTACGGCATTGACATAGTCACCATCAGGAAACGCTTTAAGATATCTATTTAAAGCATCGAGAGCCTCTTTTTTATCCTTGGTCTTACTAAGCCAAAGCCCCCAGTTTTTCAACATCTCCTCATATTCATCATATGTTGGATCAATAGCATCAAGTATAGCTTTTGCCATATCTGCTGCTGTTTTGTAAGCACCCCTGTCTGCAAACTCATACATCATATCTTTTGATGTTTTAAAATCTTCAAGCAGATATGATGGTTTTATTTTTATAATCTTTTCAATATATTTTGATGCTTTTTTAGCATCATAAGAAAGATAGATATGTGCTAAATGGTAGGCTGCACTTACTGCAACATCTACATCTTTTGTACCATATAAAGCTTTTTTATAAAATTCTATAGCGTGAGAGTCTCCACCAGATGCTTCAAGCCCTTCCCCCTTGTAAATATATCCCCAATAGGTATAAACAGAGTTAGGATGTTCACTAAAGAGTCTATCAAAGAAATAATCAGCATCAGAGTTTTGTCCTAAATCATTATATGCTTTTGCCATAAGAGATAAAACCTCTGGTATATTTTCATCAGAAGAGTATTCTCGCAAAAATATTTTTGCATTGGCAACTACATTATCAAAATCTTTTATTTTGGAATACACTTTTATCTTATAGTATAGAAGTTCAGCTTTAAATAGTGTGTTTGGATATTTATAAAGAATATCTTCAATTGATTCCAAACATAAATCATACTTTTTTTCCTCAAAAAGTTTTTTAACACGCAAATATTCTTTTACATCACCAACTTTTTTGATATATACAGGATTACCTTTAATATCCAAACTTCCAACAAAAGGAAGCTTGTCTTTTGCAAAATAAAATGGGAAATTAAGAGCTAAACCTGTATTTTTTTCTTCTTTTAAAAGTGGTAATGTGTCTTTGTATCCTATGATAGTCCATTGATGAGACAAAGAAACATTATCCGCTTTAAACACACTATCATCTTTTGTTAAATCAAAAATATCTGCTATGAGTTTAGCTTTGTAAAAGGGTGTTATCTGAAGAAAAAAAACTCCTTTTTTCACCAATGTATCCACTTTAAAAAAATCATTTTGAATATTATGAATAGGTTGTAACGGTTTTTTTGAAAATGCACACACAATTTTTGTGATATTATTAAAATCATCTTGAATTGTATCACAGGTAAATTTGTCTTTATCGCTAAGTTGTAAGGTAGAGTATTTTATAAAGTTGTCTTTTGCACTCTCCATAGAAATCTCGAGTGCAAAAGAGTAGGAGATTACTACTGTTGTAAGTAGTAGGGACAAGAGTCTATGTTTTGACAAATTCTCTTCCCCTTTTGAAAGTTATATTATCCTAATAACCGCTGTTATATACAAACGCAGTAATAAATTCTAATATAGGATTTATCGCTACAAAAGCAAATATAGTTCCTATAGCAGCAATCCCGATAATAGTTTTAAGAGCTAGTGTAGCATTTGAAACATACACTTGTCCATCATTACCCATCACAGGCTCTTTCATAAACATGTAAACAACAAGTTTTAAATAATAATAACCTGCTATAGCAGAGTTAAGAGCCATTATTAGTGCAAGCACAGTATATCCACCTGTTACTGCCGAAGATATCATATAGAGTTTACCCCAAAACAGTGCAAAAGGTGGCAATCCTGCTAAACTTAACATAAACAGACCCATGATAAGCGCTGCAACTGGTGCAGTTTTAATCATACCTGCAAATTTATCATACGAATGGTCTGAACTTTGGTGATCTGGCAAATGTTTTTGTCTTGACATCCAAAGCATAGAGAATGAACCAAGGTTAGTGAAACTAAACAATACCCAGTAAAAGAACAATGCTGTATTTGCCTGTGTAGTACCAATTAAAATAGCAGCCATTACAAAACCTGCATGTGAAATAGAACTGTAAGCCAACATTCTTTTCACATCAGTTTGTACCAATGCCCACATATTAGCAGCTGTCATTGTAATCACAACAAATGCATAAAGGATAACCTCTAACCAAACAACACCACTGTGAATTAAGAACTCAAAAAGTCTCATAGCAACAACAAAAGCAGCTATTTTTGGAACAATCGACATATATCCAGCCATAGAAGCACTCGCACCCTCATAAACATCTGGAGCCCATGTATGAAATGGAACTATAGAGAGTTTAAATGCAAATGATGCCAACAAGAATGTAATTGCTACAAGTACATAACCAATATCAGCATATCCGTTAGCACCTAAAATTGCCGCGATTTGATGAATCTCAACACTTCCTGTAAGTGCATAAAAAACCATTGAACCAAAAGAGTAAAAACCAGCTGCCAATGCACCCATAGTAAAGTATTTTACTGCTGCTTCAAATGATTTGTCACGGTTATGCATAGCGATAAGTGTATAAAGAGCAAGAGATGATGTCTCAAGTCCAACAAACACTAAAATAAGATTATCTGTTGCTACCATGAACTGAAAGCCTGCAATCATAAACAAAAAGAGTGCAAAAAATTCAGGATATGAGAACTCATGGAATCTTTTGTGTGTCATAGCCAGTGGAATGAACAACATCGATGCAATTACAATAATAAATTGAGATAGTATTGCTAAACCATCTATAAGCATCAAATTAAATACACCAAGTGTTATACCGCTTTGAGAAAAGATTTCAGATGAATCTACTAGTGCAACAAAATCCATAAAAAGGAATAACAAGCTGATAACTACATATAAAGACTTGTGAAGGCCACCTTTAAAGAGATCAACAACTAAAATTAATAGTGCACCTACAACTGGAATAAGCATAGGGGCAAGAGTCATTAAATTTAATGACTCTAAAGAAACATTGATTGGCGCTAACATTAGTGTACCTCCTGAACAGAAGTTTTCGTAATCACTACAACTTCCTCAACTAAATTAGGAATTCTTTCCTTTGCCAAATCTGAAGTGGCTTTGTTGTGCATTAACTGAACAACAGCTTCAACAGAGTTATTGATTGGCTCTAATACAGGTTTTGGATAAATCCCTAACCATATTGTGATGATAGATAAAGGGATAAGAGCTAATAGCTCACGTTTATTTACATCTTTAAGATTTTTATTCTCCTCTTTTGTTACTTCACCAAAGAAAAGTTTTTTGTATGCTGCTAACATATAGATAGCACCTACTATAATGGCAGTACCTGCTAAAAGAGTCAAGATGTGTGATTGCTGATAGAATCCAAGTAAACTTAAGAACTCACCAACAAAGTTAATTGTTAATGGCATACCTACTGAAGCCATTAACATAATACCAAAGATAGTCGCATATCTAGGCATTACATGTGCAATACCACCAAATTGATCCATCATCTTCGTATGACGTCTGTCATAAATAACACCAACAAGTAAGAATAGAGCACCCGAGACAACACCGTGCGCAATCATTAAAAAGATTGAACCTGAAATTCCTTCAACATTCAATGCAAAAGTTCCTAAGATGATAACACCCATGTGTGAGATAGATGAATAAGCAACAACCTGCTTCACATCTTTTTGAGCATATGCTACCATTGCAGTATAGATGATCATAATAATTGCGATAATCGCAATCGGAACCATAAAGAATGCTGATGCATCTGGGAATAATGGTAATGAAAAACGGATAAATGCATATGTACCCATCTTAAGTAAAATCGCAGCAAGGATTACAGAACCTATCGTTGGTGCTTGACCATGCGCATACGGTAACCATGTATGAAATGGAAACATCGGAACCTTAATTGCAAAACCTACAAAGAATGCTGCAAAGAGCCATAACTGTAAGTTTTCAGGTAATATCAATCTGTACCAATCTAAGATTGCAAAGCTCCACACACCTGTTGCTTGGTAGTAAAAATATGCCATAAACAGCATACCTACTAACATTACAAGTGAACCTGCAAATGTATATAAGAAGAACTTCACAGAAGCATATATTCTAAGTGGTCCACCCCATGCACCAATGATATAAAGCATTGGAACAAGAGAAAGTTCCCAAAATACATAAAATACGATTGCATCAAGAGCAGCAAAAACACCAACCATTGTCATTTGTAAAAACAATAGTGTAATGATCATATTTTTCTCATTAGGAGTATCTGTTAAAGATGCAATACCAATCATTGTAAAGAATGCTGCCAACACTATAATAAAGAGTGAGATACCATCAACACCTAAAATATAGTTAATTCCAAAAGATGGAACCAATGGCAGATTTTCCATAAACTGCATTCCAGAAACATTGCCATCAAAAGCAAACCAAAGCCATAGTGATAATCCAAACTCAATAGCAGCAACACTCACACCATAAGCGCGAATAGCATCTTTTTGAATCATAAATCCAAAAATAGCTGCTAATGCTGGAAAGAAAATTAAAATCGATAAAATATGATCTAACATTTACATAACTCCTAAAGCTGATAAGATTGCAACAATCTCATCAGAGTTTCTAGCTGCGAGTCCAAAAACTACAGCAAGTGATAGCAATGCAACAGTACCTGCTACCATCCATTTAAGCATAGTAGAAAGGTTACCACTTTGCATATCTCTAGTTTTCTCACCAGTACCATATATGATGCCTGCAATACCATCTACAGTAGCATCAACAACTTTCATATCAACTTTTGTCCAGAAGATTTCAGAAATCTCTCTATATGGTTTTACTATATATTCCTCATATGCATATGGAATATAGTATTGGTTGTAAAGAAGTTTGTACATAAATGACTGCTCAACATCACTTGAACCATCTGGTACAGATTTCCAATCAGCATATTTTTTGTATGCATAAACAACAGCACCAATAACAAAAAGTTGTGTACCAATCGTCATTACCCAATAGACAAGGTGTGAATGGATATGATACTCAGTCTCTGGTAATACACTGATAACCATCTCATAATATGTCCCTTTCATAGCACCTGCGATGATTGCAAGAATAAGAAGTGGACTCATCGCTACAAGCATAAATTTGTATGCTTCATGTGGATGGATACCAAAAAGTTTGTAGCGCTCTTCACCATGGAAGATAAGAGCCACAAGTCTAAATGAGTAAAATGCTGTTAAACCAGCAGTAAATAACAGTACTGAGTAGATAATATAGTGATGCTCAACAAAAGCAGCTTCTAAAATAGCATCTTTAGAGAAGAAACCAGCAAGTGGGAAGATACCTGCAAGTGCTACTGAAGCTAGAGTCATCATAATAAATGTACCCTTCATAACCTTTTTAAGACCACCCATTTTAAATGGATCGAGCTCATCATGCATTGCGTGCATAACATTACCAGCACCAAGGAAAAGAAGTGCTTTAAAGAATGCGTGTGCCATAAGGTGGAAAAGTGCAACCCAATAAGCACCTAAACCAGCAGCTGCAAACATATACCCTAACTGAGAAAGTGTAGAGTATGCAATAATACGTTTCATATCACGATTCACCAGTGCCATTGAAGCTGCAAAAAGAGCTACAAATGCACCAAGAGATGCGATGAAAAGACCAACATGTGGAATTAAGTCATAAAGTTCATTAGAACGGATAACTAAATATACACCCGCTGTAACCATTGTTGCTGCGTGAATAAGTGCAGAAACTGGTGTAGGACCCTCCATTGCATCAGCAAGCCAAGTATGGAGTGGAAATTGTGCCGATTTACCCATAGCACCAATGAAAAGAAAAATACCGATCCAAGTAAGTGTTGCAGTATCAAGAGTTTTGAATGCTTCAAAAGCACCATCATACTGAAGTGTTCCAGTGTTCCAATATACTAAGAAAATACCGATTAACATTCCAAGGTCAGCGATACGGTTCATAATGAACGCTTCATTTGCTGCCCAAGTAGCACTCTCTTTGTGGAACCAGAATCCAATAAGACCCCATGAACAAAGACCAACACCTTCCCAACCAATGAAAAGTCCAGCGTAGTTGTCACTCATAACAAGAATCATCATTGAGAATACGAATGCTGAAAGCCAAGCAAAGAATCTGTTAAAACTCTTATCGTGATCCATATATCCTATAGAATAAATATGTACAATAGTAGAAACCAATGTTACAACCATCATCATAGTAACAGATACCTGATCAACTACAAATCCAAATGGGATATAAAGATCACCTGTTGCCATCCATGTCATCATCTCTACATGAATAGGTGCACCATTATTTAAAATATGTGCCAAAAGAACACTACTACTAGCAAAAGCAGTAAAAATTAATAATGAAGCAATAATACCTACAAATGTCTTCTTTTTAGTTGTTGTAAACAACGCTGCAAATAAAGAACTAACCAGAGGTGCAAAAAGTGCTATATATAAGAATTTTTCCATACTCTACCCCCTCATACTTGTCATAGAGTCAAGGTCGATGTTACCATGGCGTTTAAACCATACTATCAATAAACCAAGTCCTACAGCAACTTCTGATGCAGCAATTGCAATCACAAAGAAAGCAAACATTTGACCAGTTAAATCGCCATAATAGTGTGAAATCGCAGCAAATGCGATATTAACAGAATTGAGTAATATCTCAGTTGCGAAAAACAGTAATAAAAGGTTCTTTCTCTTCATTACACCTACTAAACCAATAGCAAAGAGTATTGTCGATAGAACAAGATAATGATTTAAACCAATTTCCATCATGAAAGCACCTTTTTATTTTTTTGTTTTTTAGCCTCTTCAATCTCTTCAGAATTCATAAGTGTTAAAGAGAGATCCATTTTCTTACCAGCTAAAACAATTCCAGCAATCATAGCTACAAGAAGCATTACTGCTGCAAGCTCGAATGGGATAAGGTATTTCGTAAATAATACCACACCAACCTCTTGAGTATTTCCTACACCCTCTACAATCGGATAGAGTGCAACAACATTTTCAGACACCATAGGTGCAGCGAAAATCACAACAACTAAAATAGCTGCCAATGTTGAAAGTCCAACAATAATGAACTTGTTGCCTTGTTTCTCTTTGACATCACGAGTCGTATCAAAAAACATCATACCAAAAGCATAAAGAGCCATTACAGCACCAGTATAAACGATAATTTGTATCGCACCTAGAAAATCAGCACCAAGAATAAAGAAAAATGCTGATATAAAAATCATCCCTGCTGCCAATGCAGTTAATGCATATAACGCTTGCTTTGTCGTTACAACAATGTAAAACATAGCAATCGTTAAAAATGCAAACAAGTAAAACGCTACCGCTTCAAACATAATCCAAACTCCTTAATATGCTAGAGGTGTTTTCTTAACACGCTCATCTTCATGTGGTGTGATAGAACCAAAACCTTCAAACTCAAGTTGTTTTCCAGCTTTCATTTTATCAATTGGTGTCAACATATCTTCATATAATAAGAAATGTTCCCTTTGATCACTTGCATTTTCATATTCACCACCATGAGTAATCGCAAGTTCTGGACAAACTTCAGCACAATATCCACAAAAGATACAACGACCAAGATTAATTGTATATTCTGTCACTTCTTTACGAGAATTTTCATCTATGCGAGTATCAATTCTTATACAATCAGAAATACATATCTTTTCACAAAGACCACATCCAATACATCGTTCAGTATCAGACTCCCAAAGACGTTTCATCTGATGTACAGCACGATATCGAGGTCCTATTGGCATCTTCTCTTGTGGGTACTGAATCGTATGAATATCAAAACGGATCATTTCACGCATAACAACCCATAAACCTACAAAAAGCTCACCTCTAAATGTTCTCTTTACTACACGCTTAAACTTACCCCAACCATCTTGAGGATAATCTTCAATATCACAAAGGAAGTAATCACCTTCTGTTACATTTCTATTATTAAATGCTTCTAAACTCATTCATATCCCCTTAAAACATCATCACAAAACCAGTGATTACAACATTAATCACTGCTATTGGCATAAGTACTTTCCAACATAACCACATTAACTGGTCTGGTCTTACATCTGGCCATGCAGCTCTTGTCCATAAAAAGAAGAAGAAGAAGAATGACATTTTAGCAAGAAGCCCTAACGCACCTAAGAAACTACCATCACCATATCCACCTAAGAATAAAAGAGGGATTACAAATGAAATAAAGAACATATTTGCATATTCACCGATGAAGAAAAGACCCCATCTCATACCAGAATATTCTGTACCAAAACCATCAATGATCTCGTGATCATTTGCGATAAGGTGGAATGGTGTACGACCAGTTTCAGCAAACGCTGCAATCCAAAAAAGGATAAACGCTACTGGTTGCGACCACACAATCCAATTTCCAATACCACCGGCTTGATATTCATTAAAATCAATAAGTGATAATGAACCCACCATCATAATTGGTGCTAAAATCGCTAAACCTGTTACAACTTCATAAGAGATAAATACAGCAGCGGCACGAGCAGCTGAAATCAAAGAATATTTATTTGCACTTGCCATACCACCAAGAAGCGGACCATATAGACCAACTGCCATCACACCTAGAATATAGATAATACCTACATTGATATCAGAAACAATTGGATGAACTTCATATCCAAAAATCTCAAATGAAGGTAAAAAAGGAATAGCAGCTGCAGCCATAAATGCTGTTGCAGCTGTAATTACAGGTGCAATTTTAAAAATAGGTGCTACAACACCAGTAGGAATAATATCCTCTTTTGTAAAAAGTTTAATAGCATCTGCACCAAATTGTAAGACACCGTAAGGACCAACATTCATAGGTCCCAAACGGCGTTGCATAAATGCAAGTACCTTACGCTCAAAATATGTACCAATACCAGCAAGCGCTGAAAATACAAGTAGAATTACAACGACTTTGATTATCGTTTCAATTAAATATGCACTATCCATATATTACACCTTTTCTATCGAAGCTGCAGCAAAACGGTAACCATTTACTAAAGCTTCTGAATTTAATTTGCTGTCAAATGTTGGAACAACAACAATATCACCCTTGATTTTGTTGTCACAAACAATATTTGCACTTACCTCACCATACTCAGTTTTAACTTTTACAGTTTCCCCTTCGTTAAAATCTGAAGATGCTAAGTACTCTTCACTCATATAAATACCACTTACTTCATCAAGTTCAGTCGCTTTATAAGTAAAGTCTGTAAACTGTCTTACAGGATTTGCTAGATAGATTATACTACCTTCAAGCTTATCATCGCTGAATTTTTCTACAGTTTCATCATCACTTGCATCAACTGCTACATTTTCTAACACATATCCGCGAACTTCTGTACCATCATTTTCATAATAATTAGGAAGGTCATCAAATTCTTGTGTTTTAAATCCTACAGTTGTAGGAAGTTCTTTTGTATATTCTATAACATATTTTGCTTCAAATCCAAGTGCATTGGCAATATCATTAAGCTCATAACCACCATAGCCAATTGCAGCATTTGTTGGATTTACACGTTTATTGATAGAAGTTAATGTACCTTCTTGCTGATTCATAGCAGGCATATCCAAGTCACCATCACCAAGAGCTGAAAGTGTAAAATCACCTTGCGTGTTATAACCGATAGTGTAAGAGCCGCATTCATCATCAAGATCACATATAAGTGCAACACCCAATGTATTTGTTAATGTTGGAATCATTGTTACTTTAAATGCAGTATATTTCTCTACAAGTGCAACTAAACGAGCAATATTTTTAGAATTTGGATGATTATATAAATCTGGTCCAACAATCATTTGAAAATCATCTTTTTTCTTAAGATTTTTTTCTAAAGTTTCCATAAATTTCGCATCAGCACCTAAAATCTCAAGAAGTTTGTTATCATCAACAACAACCTCTTTACTTACTTTTTTAGGAACCATTTTAGTTTTTTCTACTTCAACCTCTTCCTCTTCACCTGTTTCTTTGTTTACTTTTTTCTCTATAACTTTTTCAACTACTTTTTCTTTAATAGTTTCAGTTACAGTTACAGTTTTTTCAGAATGGAAAGATGCAAGATATTTACTCATCTCTTTTGGCATTTTTTCTTTATCACCAAAAAGATCAAGTACCAAATAAAGTGCAACCTCTTCTTGGAGTGGTGCATGATTTACTGTCATGATAGATTTGCCAAGACCTTCAATAATAGGATCTTTTACAGGATGGAAATATAAACCCGCACCTTTATTCACTGTCATAGAGTTGTTCAATGCATAACGAGCATTTGGATTATCAGTTTTTAAAGCACTACCAATTGAGACTACAAAGTTTGAGTTATGAACAGCTTTTAAGTCACTTGTGTAAAGTTTTGTTCCACTTACTTCAGAATAATCTTTTAAAAATCTCTGAAAAGCTTTTGCTTCATTATTAACAAGTTTATATCCAAATTTCTCTTTCATTTTTTGTAGTAAAAGAGCCTCTTCATTTGTAATAGTAGAAGTAAACTTAATAGTATCAGCTTTTTTAAACGCTTCTACTGCTTTGTTGAATGCTTCTTCATCTTTTGTTACATCTGCATTTTGATAATCAAATCCGTATCTTCCTGCACCACAAAGTGAAACATAGTTCCATTCATTCATAACACGGTAGATTTTATCTTCAGGATTCTCAATACTAGTATGCTTCACATCATAAGATATCTGGCATCCCGCTGAACAGTGACCACAAGTTGCAGGAATCTGTTTAAGTTCCCATGCATTTGATTTATACATAAAGTGTGTATCCACCAATGCACCGACAGGACATACTGCAGCACACTCTCCACAACTTGTACAATCAAGGACATCTGTTCCGTTTGTTAAACCTATAACAGATTTACTCAACTTGTTCCACATAGCATATGCATCTTTTGGCATAGAAGCTTTGAATTCATCTGCTACTTTATCACCACCACGAGGAATAGTTTTAAGTGAATTATCACCTATCATATCTTTACAAGCAGTAACACAACGCTCACATACTATACATAAACCTGGATCATAATGGATGTGTCCCCAATCATGACTACTTCTGTCAACATCTTTAATCGCATAACTTTGTGAATCTACACCCATTTCTAGCGTATAATTTTGAAGTTCACATTCACCAGACTGATCACATACACCACACTGAAGAGGATGATTAACATCATACACTTCCATAATAGCACGACGCTCTTTTGCTATATTTTCAGTTGTTGTTGTAATATTCATTCCATCTTTAGCTTTAGCATTACAAGCATAAACCTGTTTACCATCAGCTTCAACCAAACATATACGACAAGCAAGCGTTGGACTACATCGTGTTAAATAACATATAGCTGGTATAAAGATATCATTTGCACGAGCGGCGTTAAGTATATACTCACCCTCTTGTGTCTGAACCTCTTTTCCATCAATATTTATGACTATTTTACTCATTACACTACTCTCACTATTTTGGATTTTTCAAATCTATACCCACTCATATCCACAAGTATATCAAATGTAGGATTAAGTGCTATAGTACCTTTTAACTCTTCATCAAGCTTAAATGTCCGTTTCACTACACCAGAACGAAGATGAATCTTAATCTCATCACCATCAGCTATTTTTGCAGCAGCAGCAAATTGAGCAGAACCACGAAGTGTTGTGTCTTTTTCAAGCTGTTTTGTTTTTGCTGTGTATCTATTAAACTGTAAAACAGGATTAGCATGATAAACAACTGTTCCGTTGTATTCTGGAAGTTCAGCTACTTCTTCAAGAGTTTCATCTACTGGACATACAACTTCATCTAAAATATAACCTCTTTCATCATCACCATATGGAGATAAGAAGTTTTCCAAGTCATCAAATGCAATCGATTTGAATCCTTTAGAACTATCTAACTCTTTTGTGTAATCAATTGTATGTTTAGTTTTTATATCAAATGCTGATGCAATATCATTTAAAGTATACCCATCAAATGGTAATGCAACATTAAGTGGTAAAACTCTGTTATCAATGCTAACAACAGTTCCCTCTTGTTGATTAAGTGCACCAACACTTAAATCAGCACCATCTAAAGATGATATTATAAATTCTCCATGAGCATTATAACCTACTACATTGCTCAAATCTTCATCTACATCTAAATCACATACCAAAGAAACACCTAAAGTATTTACTTCATTTGGCACAACAACTAAAGAAAAGTCTGTATATTTTTCAATAATAGCTGCAAGTTTTGCAATATTGGATGCTCTTTTATGTGCGAAAATATCAGCACCGATAATAAGCACTTTATTTTGTGCTCTTGCAAACGATTTTGTCATAAGTGTTAGTTCATCATCACCAACATTACTTTCAGCTTCCAAGTATCCTAAATCAAGTTCATTAAAATATTTTCTTATCTCTTTTGGAAGCTCTTTATTTTTAAGAAGTTCATTAGCAATAAGAGCCATAACACCCTCTTCAGTTCCCACTTCATACTTCATAAACTGAGTCACTGTATTTTGCATCAATGCATCTTCCATTGGGTGTGCATAGACAATTTTTGCACCGTTATGTTTTGATGCGGTTGTAAGAGCATAACGAACACCAGGATTGTCAGTTGCTATGCGTGTACCGATAACGATAGCAGCATCTGCTTGTTTAATAGCATCAAGAGAACCACTGTAATGCAGCTTTCCACTTACACTTGCATATGAATTCATAAATGAAGCATATAATCTTGCATCTTCATTAAAAAGTTTAAGATCAAGCTTCTCTTTTAAACGTTGAAGTATATGCGCTTCTTCATTTGTTATCATTGATGAAAAACGGATAGCTTTTGCGCTCTTAAGTGCTTCAAGTGCTTTTTGGAAATCTTCACTTGTTGAACGCTCTGTGTTGTTAAAGTCAAAACCAAAACGCCCAGCACCACAAAGGGAAGTGAATTCAAAATTATTCTTCACTCTGTAAATCGAATCATCACCGTTGATACCACTATGACGCGTTTCATATTCAAGTGGACATCCAGCAGAACAGTGTGCACATGTAGAAGGCACACGTGAGAGTTCCCATGCATTTGCAGAGTATTTAAAATCACTGCTTACTAGTGCACCAACTGGACAAACAGCTATACATTCACCACAAAAAGTACAATCAAGTGTTTCACTCTCCTTAGGAATAATGGTAGAAGAATAACCACCAAATTTCACTTCAATAGCATCATCTCCAATCACTTCATTACATACATGAACACACTTTTCACACATAATACATAATGCTGGGTCATAATTAATAAGCCCCCAGTCTTTTACTGTTCTCAATTGATCTTTTGCAGAGAAGTTTTGTTGTGCAACACCAAACTCCAATGTTTTGTTTTGTAGATCACATTCACCAGACTTATCACATACACCACATTCAAGCGGATGATTTACATCATACAGCTTCATAATATTAACACGTTCTTGCTCTAATTCAGCAGAGTTTGTTTTAATATTAATCCCCTCAGTTGGTGGCGTATTACAAGAAAGAATAAACCCATCAACACCTTCAGCTTCTACAGAACAGATACGACACGAAGCACAAGGAGATGTTTTTGATATATAACACATTGTTGGAATATAGATATCATTACGGCGTGCAACTTGAAGAATAGTTTCTCCTTTTTGTGCACTTACCGCTTTGCCATCTATAGTAAAGTTAATTGTTGTACTCATCATCAACTCCTATGCCTGAACCATCGCGATATAATAACATCGCATACATCTCTCAGCTTCGCTGATAGCTTGTTCTTGTGTCAAACCTAAAGCAACTTCTTTGTTATTGTCTTTTCTATCATCAACATCAAGAACAGCTGAATGTTCACGAGGTAAACCTGGCAGCCAACCTGTAATTTTCTCTTTTTTATCATACACCTTGAGTTTACGAAGATGATCTTCCATAATCTCTTCATCAGTCAGTGTAATCTCACCAGTTTGAACATAGCGAGAGATAACAGAAGCAGCACGTTTGGCTTGACCAACTGCATTAACAATAGTCATAGGACCATATTCACAGTCTCCTGAAGCAAAGATACCTTTACGAGATGTCATATAATCTTTACCATTTGTTTTAATGGTAGCCCAAGAAGTCATCTCAATATCCCACTCCTCTGGAAGCAAGTCTAAATCAGCACTTTGAGAAACTGCTGGAATAAGATAATCAGCTTTAATCGTATAAGATGCTCCTTCAATTTTCACAAGTTGTGCACGACCACCATTTGGATCTGGAACAAGTTCAAACTTATCAATCAAAAGCTCTTTTAAAACATCTTTTTTATCTGTTGTAATTTTGTTAACTGCAGAATGGAATAAAAATTCTACACCCTCTTCTACAGCTTCATGATACTCTTCATAGGTTGTATTACGGATAATAGTTTTTTCATCACGACGATAGACCATATATACCTTTTTCGCATTGGCACGAATTGCACAACGAACAACATCCATCGAAGTAAATCCACCACCAACACACACAACTGTTTTTCCTGTTAAATCAACAAAATCTTGTTTGAGCATCTGTTGTTTTTGCACAGATTTTGGTGTTCTTATATCAAACTTCTCATAAAGATTAACCCAATCGAGAAAATCGATTGCACCCCAGTAACCCTTAATCTCTGGGCGTTCATTTTCACAACGAACCTTTTTAGAGATACGAGTACCAGTTGCCACCATAACAGCATCATAATCTTTTTCAAATTGACGCATATCATCAGCTGTAATTTTACGGTTAGTGATAAAGTTCACACCCATATCTTTTACACACTCGATATCTTTTTCATATTTATCCCAAGGCATACGGTATTCAGGTACACCAACAGTTACTTCACCACCAAGAACAGGAAGTTCTTCATAAACATCAACTTCAATACCCTCAGCAGCTGTATAGTAAGCAGTAGTAAGTCCCGCTGGTCCAGCACCAATAACTGCGATTTTCTTTCCAATAGAAGGTTTCTTCTCTAATGGATGGAAAAAATCAAATCCATGGTCTGTTTCCCAATCTGCTCCAAGACGTTTTAGAGACATAATAGAAACTGGTTCATCAAGATTTGTTCTACGACATGCATCTTCACATGGATGTGGACAAACACGACCACAAACATGAGCAAGTGGCATTGTCTGACGTGTTGCTTCCAAAGAATCATCAAAACGTAAATCTCTTACACCCTCAATATAACCAGGTATATCTACATGTGCAGGACATGCATCTGTACAAGGTGCCGTGATTTTTGCAATATAACCGATAGTTTCATCATAGTGTTTTGATTTTTTCTTTTCGTTGATACACTCTATGAATGTATCTTCAAAATGATTCATTAAATCAAGTATAGGATTTGGTACAGTTTTACCGATTTCACACTTTGATGTGACCTGCATACTTTTACCAATCTCTTTTAAGTGATCCAAATCAGCTTTTTCACCTTCACCACGAGCAATTTTATCAAGAACATCATATAAAATACGACCTCCCCATCGCCCAGGAGCACATCGTCCACAGGCTTCTGAATACTCTTGGTATTGTGCAGCATATTCCATCGCTAGACGAATCACATCCACATCTTCACTAAAGAGTGCAACACCGTCCCAACCTATAAAGGCTCTGGAATCACGGTGATCATCATATTGTGCTGGTAAGTTATACGCTGATTCTTCCCACTCTTCTTCTGGTTTACCTATGTTGTTGATAGATTCACCATTCCAAGTAGAAAAATAGACTTTACTCACGATAGTATCCTATTTTTTAACAACGATAGTCCAATCGACTTCGTTAAATTTTAATGAGTTATATAGTTCATACCCACACTCTTTTACCAAATCAGCCGAACGCTGAATTGGAGTAAAATCACCTATTTCAAAAAGAAAAATCAAAGTCTCATTCTCTTTGTGAGACTCCCCTAGAATCTCTTTCATACGAGGCTCAAAGTCATTTCCAAGTTTTCTTAAATCATATCTTTTCATTATCTGTCAACCTCACCAAATACGATATTTGTTGTACCAATAATAGAAACAACATCTGGAATATAATGTCCTGGTAAAAGGTCAGTTAAAATTCCTGTATGCCAGAATGATGGCGCACGAAGTTTAAGTCTGTACGGATATGGTCCACCTTGAGAATTGATGTAAAAACCTAGTTCCCCTTTTGGAGATTCAGTTGCAACATACACCTCACCAACTGGTGGTCTCATCCCTTGTGTTACAAGAACAAAGTGTTGCATCAAAGAGTAGTTTTGTGTCATAATATCTAGCTTTGGTGCTGAGATATATTTTGGTGCATGAGCCATAAGCTCAGTTTGACCATCTTTTACACACTTCTCATACATCTCGATACATTGATAAAGAATCTTCGCAGATTCTCTCATCTCTTCCATATAAATACGGTATCTTGCAAAGTTATCACCCTTGTCAGAGTAAGGAACATTGAACTCTACTTCATCATAAAGTTCATACGGTTCCTCTTTACGGATATCCCATGCAACACCACTAGCTCTTAACATCGGACCTGTACATCCCCAAGAAAGTGCCATATCAGTTGATATCACACCAACCTCTTCCATCCTCATAAGCCAGATACGGTTAGAATCAAGTAGATCTTCATAATCTTTGATATTTTGAGGAAGTTTATTTAAAAATACTCTTAATTGCTGCAAGAAACTATCTTGAATATCAAGAGGAACTCCACCGATACGGATAGCTGCGTGTGTCAGACGTGCACCACAGTACCCCTCGATAATATCCATCAAATACTCTCTTTCACGGAAAGCATATAGGAAAATCGTCATAGCACCAATATCTAATGCAGTTGTTGCCAACCAGAAAAGATGCGACATTAGTCTGTTAATCTCTAAAAGCATCATACGGATAACTTTTGCACGACGTGGTACTTCCAGACCAATTAGTTTTTCAACTGCAAGAGCAAAACCATAGTTATTTGAAGATGAAGCAATATAATCCATACGGTCAGTCGTTGGCATAAACTCGTTATAAATCATATTTTCAGCCATCTTCTCCATACCACGATGAAGATATCCTACATCTGGATGCGCTTTTACAATCTGCTCTTGTTGAAGGTGCAACATAAGTCTTAGCTGCCCGTGAGCAGATGGGTGCTGTGGACCAAAGTTTAGTATCAGTTCATTATCATCTCTCTCAAATGTAATGTTTTCAAAAAACGGTGTTAATCTGTTTTTTACTTGTGCCATATTTATACCACCCTATCTTTGAGGATCATCAATAACTTTTGATGACTCTTTATCTAATTTTTTAATTAAGAACACGCCGTCCTCTTCTTGATACGACTCAACATGTCTCTCTTCATCACCTGTAATCTCAGTCCCTTTTGGTACTTCAAAACCAAGACGAGCAAAACGTTCAGAATCGTATCTATCAACACGTGCTGTATCACGAAGTTCTGGTCCAATAATATCACGAGCCTCTTTTCCATAGATTTTATCCACTTCATACCAAGCAGCGAATTCATCACCCTCTAAAGGATATGATTTTAGAAGTGGATGTCCTTGCCAGTCGTAAGGCATAAGAATACGTTTCATAAACGGATGTCCATTTGCTTCAATACCAAACATATCATACATCTCACGTTCTGCCCAGTCAGCTGAACGGAAAAGTTTTTCAACACTATCAACAGCCTGACCATTCTCTATGAAGTATTTCACACGCACACGTTTACGTTTTGTCATAGAAAGCATTTGATAAAAAATCTCAAACTGATTGCTTTTTGCCAACCAGTCAATAGCACTTAATTCTGAGAGTTGTGTATATTCCAATTCATCTCTCATAAGTTCAAGAACACCATAAATATCGTGAGCATTGATATAAATTACCATTTGCTCAACTTGAATATACGCTTCTTTTACTTCAAACTTCGCTTTTATAGCTTCTAAATCTGCTGCAAAAACTTTATCTTCAGATACATCACTTTTTGGAACCTGAGGAGCAACATAATATCTATCTGTATAGTAAGCTTTTGCCTGAACATTATCTTTAGGTTTATACGCTCTCATTACATCAACCTTTTTGCTTTTTGTGCACGACCAGCTTTATTGGCACGAATTTTTTTCTGTAGCAACATTACACCATACTGAAGTGTTTCAGGACGAGGAGCACAACCAGGAAGATACAAGTCAACAGGAATAATTCTATCAACCCCCTGTACTGTTGCATATGTGTTAAACATACCACCAGTATTGGCACATGAACCCATACTTATAACCCATCTAGGTTCTGTCATCTGATCATATAAACGCTTAATAAACTCCGAGTGCTTCTTCGTCAAAGTACCTGCAACAATCATTACATCTGATTGACGTGGAGAAGCTCTAAAGATAGTACCAAAACGGTCAAAGTCATATCTTGAAGCACCCGCTGCCATCATCTCAATACCACAACACGCAAGACCATAAGTCATAGCCCAAAGGGAGTTAGAACGTCCCCAGTTTACTATTTTGTCAATAGAAGTAAGAGCTACAGGAAGCCCTCCATCTTGTGTATAATTTACTTTATGTTGTGCCATTCTAGCGCTCCTTTTTTCCATGCATATACAAATCCGATTGCTAAGAGTACGATAAACATAATCATCTCAGCAAATCCAAACCAACCCAGAACTTTAAAGTCAACTGCCCATGGGAACATAAATACGATTTCTACATCAAAAAGTAAAAAAAGCAATGCAAAAAGATAAAACTGTGGAGAAACTCTATTAGGTTGCTTTGTTACTTCAGGTCCACATTCGTAAACAGAAAGCTTGATTTTCTCACTATCTTTAGCAGCTAACGCCCGACTCGCCAAACGAGCGATTACCGTTGTCGCTGTAAATGCACCAAATGTTATAACAAAAAGTACAAATACCCCAAAATACGGATTTGAAGTCACTATATGATCCATATAACCTACCTTTTAAATATGAGTTAATTTTATAAAAAACATAACTCAATTATATATTTGTCTTCTAACACTAAAGAACAAAGCCCGTGTGGGCACTCTTCTTCATTTGTTATTAGAAAAAACAGTTACTGCACTATATCAAAATGAAGATTAAAAAAAAGTTTTATGAGAAAGAAGTGGTGAGAAATGTCACTTATTGCTACACTCCTTTTTTAAAAGAAAAAAGAGTGTGTAAATTTGTAATATAGAATCTAACTATTTAAAAAACCCATAGATTTTTCACTGTCAAAACTGGCATCTTTTTCCCGATTAATCTCATCGAAAAAATCATCCATTGTAAAAACGGGATTCTCTTTTACTGCAACTTTATAAGCAGTGTTCTTTACAATAAGATGTATCTGCCCACCAGTTAAAGCATATTTTGCCAACTTTTGGATATCAAAACCATCCTCAAATGGTGCTTCTTTGGGTAACATCTTTTCCCAAAGTTCCATACGTTGTTTAAAGTCTGGTTTTTTAAACTCTATCTTGTAATTAAATCTTCGTGAAAATGCTTTGTCTATATTTTCGAGAAGGTTTGTTGTAGCAATGAGCATCCCTTTAAAGTTTTCAATCTGTTCTAAAAAGATATTTTGCATCTGGTTATGCATCTGATCTGCACCTGTAATAGTTCCAGAGCTTCTTGCACCCAAGAATTGATCTGCTTCATTAAGAAGTAAAATAGGTTCGGTTTTTGTTTTTTCACTCAGTTCATAGAATGTATCAAAAATTTTACGTACATTTTTTTCACTTTCTCCCACATACATAGAGAGAATTTTAGAACAATCAAAAGCCAATACTTGACGCTTTAATGATTTTGCCAAAGAGTATGCTGTCATCGTTTTACCAGTTCCAGCTGCACCATAAAAGATGATGCGAGCGTCAATACCACTCTTTTTATCTTTAATACCCCACTTAACAAGTCGAGCTACCACCTCTTTATCCACTTGTTGCATAAGGTTATGAAGTGTTTGCCTTGTTTTGTCATTAAGAACCACATCATCTAAAGAGGTTTCAGATTCTACAAGTTCAAATATATCCTGCTCAGCAATAAGAGCATTAAGTTTGAGACGTGTTACTTTTTTTGTTTTTTGAGGATGGATAATACTTTGTAATACATCATCTACAATATAAAAAGAGCGGCTTATTCCACCAAAAGGATTAAGCATCTCCTCGTAATCTATAATTCCGTTGCTTACAAGGTTAGAACCTTCCTCAAGTAACGAGCGGTTTTTAATACGTTCATATTCATCTACAGAGATTAAATCTATCAAAGTGTTCATATCCCGCAATGATGCATCGGTTGCACTATACTCTTCACGAAGCAAAGCGATAAAAATCACCTGTTCATAATTGGACATCTTTTTTTGTTTAAAAAACTTATCAAGCACGAGATTTTCGGAAGTTTGGGCAACTCTTTCTTCAATACGTTTCTCAAGAAGCTGTAGTTTGTTTTGCAGTCTGTCTATTCCCAAAGAGTGCTCATGTACATTTTGACGAATAACAGACATCTTTTGATACAGTTCTATTCGAAAAAACTGATCTTGTAAATATTCCAGATGATCACCGTAGGGTTTGATATCTGGTAAATCAAGATCAAGCGTACCATCTTCTAAAAGCTTTAAAAATGCGGGAGTCAAACCAACAGCAGTATTAAGAAGCTCTAAATGTGTAACTTCTGAAATTTTCATTGGAGTAAAACTTTGCTGATGCAACCATCCAAGTTCAAGAAGATTTTTCACTTCACTCAAATGTTTAAGATGTTGATACTCTTTAGTCTCAAACATCTCCTCCAAAAGTGAAAGAACAAGAACATCATCCTGTCCTGCCACATATTTTTTGGCGATATAGCGTAACATTTTTGCTTCTGTTACACTGCATTTAAGATGGACAAAGATTGCACTCTTTTGTATCTCTTTTGTATCTAAAAAATCAACTAATGCCTTCAAATATTTCCTTAAAATTTATATCCTAAACCAGCAGAAACAATCAATATATTTCCACCTGAGAACTCACCAGTTAAATCATTATTGCTTACACTGCGTGCATCACGCATAGAATAAAGTGCAGAAAGTCCTATATTTATATTATCATTATATTGATAACGAGCACCTAATGAGACAGAAAAAGAGTTAGAATCTGGTAGCTCAAAACTTAAACTTTTATCTGGAACAGGTGATTCATCATAAACACACCCACCCATGAGTGTCCACTCTTGAAGCTCTTGGGTTATGCCAAGACGATATGCACTTGTATCTTTCCAGTCTTTTGCTATAGGGTCATCAAAATAAGGAGTTAAATTGCCAATATTACCTACATAATCAAAATCAAGCGTTTTATATGATGACCATATATTTCTTTCATATACCACTTCGATTGTTGTTTTTGTCTCAAGTGTATAAGCAACACCAAGAGTTGCAAACGCTGGCAGAGGAACTTGAACACTCCCTCCACCATCATATGCCAAACCTGTAGGAGAGTAGAGTTTAGCATTTCCTTCTACAGTTAGATTTACTTTCGATCTATAGGTCATACCCAATTCTAAGTTTTTCATCGGTTTATATGCTAATGCAAGGTTATAACCATAATTTATAGTATCACCTGTCATATCACGAGAGATTGCAGCAGAACTTTTTACAACTCCCGATGTACTTACTATTCGAAATCCAAATGCTATGGCAAGTGTATCACTCAATGGCAATGAAAATGTTGGATTTATCTCTACTATCTCCAATGTAAATTCTTGTGCCTTATCTATTGCAGGAGAATCAGTCCATCTTTTTGAAAGTCCACCTGGAACAACTATACTAATACCAAATCTTGCATTATTCTCTCCAAGTTTTTTAGAAACATAATTCAAAGAGGGGATAAAAAAGTTTTCAGATTCAGAATCTATACTGTATTGCGTGTTGCTACCCGCAACCTTACCCTGATAGTGAACACTCTCAAGACCAATATATATTAAATCCGCTTCTATCTCTTCATCAGCCATAAAAGCCATATTCGCTGGATTATAGTAAGCAGTATCAGCACCATGTCCGTGAGCAATATTAGCAGCACTTAATGCAACACCATTTGTAGAAACTTCTGGGATTTTATATCCTCCAGCAAATAAAGAACACGACACAGCAAGTGACATTAGTGCTAATTTTCTCATATCTTCTCCAATCATATTTATAGTTAATTGTAAAATAGTACCAAATTCTAAGAGATATTTGAAGAAGTTACACAATATTTTAAAAATTTATAATTTTTTTTACACATTTAATAATATTATATTTGCTAATTGCTATAATGAATCTCAATTTACAAGGAGCTATCTTATGAAAAACCTATTTCTCTCTTTTATAGTAGGATTATTTTTAATCACAGGCTGTGGGGATAACAACTCATCAACAACAGTTAATCTGGAAGCACCCTATGAAGCTGGAGCTTATATAGTTTTTGATTCAACTAATGGTGATATTCCTTATCCAAATAACATTCTCTATAGTGGGTCAACTGACGGAACACTCAACATTCCATACGATCCCTCAGCCAGTGATGCTCCAATAAAGAGTGCTCTTAATACACTTGATGGTTTCTCAACATCATCACCTATCAGTGTAAGTTTTACAGGTGAGATAAATGCTTCTACTTTGGCAACAGGTTTAAAAGTGTATGAAATCAGTGCAACAGCAAGTGCTGCTACAGGGGGTGTACCTCTTATAACTTCAATCACTTCAACATTGAGTTTTGGTGTTGACTATGTCGCAACCATAAGTGGAAATAAAATAGTAATACTTCCTATTAAACCTTTAAAAAGTCACCAAAACTATATGGTTGTCTTAACAAAAGGGATTACCAACAACCGTGCACAACCAATTGCACCAGATATCGCTTCTGAACTTTTACTACAAACAACACCTCTTGTTGATGCAACAGGGAATCATACCTCTCTTGATATTGAAAGTGCAACTACGCTAGAAGGTATCCGTCAACTTACACAGGCTATGATTGGTTATGCAGTGGCTCAAGGTGGATTAAATCGTAATGATATAGTAGCAGCTTGGAGTTTTCAAACACAAACCATAGGCGCTGTTGCACAGGCATTTGCTGATGCAAACAAGAGTGCTGTTATGGGTCTAGTTGATACAAACCTAACTTCTAAAGATATGATTGGTTCTTCAGATATGAGTGGAAATGCTGAAGTATATGCAGGAACTCTCTCTGGTGTTCCTTATTACCTTGCAAAAGCAACAAATAATCATGACACTGCTCCACTTACAATATCTTTTGAGTTTAACTCTTCAACAACAACTATGCCTGAACTCAATGCAACTGTAACCATTCCAGTTCTTGTCACTATTCCAAAAAATCTCTCTATGCCAGCTAGTGGATGGCCTGTTGTTATTTTTCAACACGGTATTACACAAAACCGTACAAATCTTTTAGCTATCTCTGAAGCTATTGCAAATACTGGTTACGCTGCTGTTGCTATCGATCTGCCACTTCATGGTATCACAGATACAACAAACGGTCTTTATATGGCTACTTATGAGAGAACATTTGATTTGGATCTTATGAACAATGTAACTAGTGCAGCGGGACCAGATGGTATTATAGATGACTCAGGTATCCATTATATCAACTTAGCTTCACCATTAAGCTCACGTGACAATATGCGCCAAACAACATCTGATCTTATTGCATTAAAAAACAGTTTTGGAGCTGTTGTTGCAGCAGATGGAACAAAATTTGACCCAACACGTGTTGCTTTTGTTGGGCACTCACTTGGAACTATGGCACCTTTTGGTTTCTTCGCGCATACGAACTTAGAGAGTGTTACACTGGCTATGCCAGGTGGCGGCATTGCAGAGCTCCTGAATAATTCTGCTTCCTTTGGTCCCGTTATAGAAGCTGGATTAGCAAGTAAAGGAGTTATAAAGGGAACGAGTGACTATGCAGCCTTTATCCTTTCAACACAAACTGTTTTAGATGATGCTGACCCTATTAACTATGCCATGAAGGTAGGCGCAACACAAAAAATACTCGCTATTGAAGTCGTAGGTGGCAATGGTAATCTTCCTGACCAAGTGATTCCAAACAAGGTGCCAACTGCTCCATTGGCAGGAACAGATCCTCTTGTAGCTTATCTACAAGCTCCAACACTTCAAGGAGATACAGGTGACAATGTCACACCAAATAAAACCGCTCGTTATAATGTAGGAGATCACAGTTCTATTCTTGATCCATCAGCATCATTAACTGCGACTACAAGTATGCAAACACAAACTGCTGCTTTCATCTATGCAAAAGGGGCAGCAATCACTATTCCTGATGCAACACTTCTAGATACTAACTATTAAAACAACAACGATGTTTTACTCTTGTATAAAAGAGTAAAGCATCTCTATCTCTTGAGCCCAAATACTTTCATCTATGGTCTCAAGTACAAGTGGTATATCATCCATTCTCTCATCATTCATAATAAATCTAAAAGCATCAAGACCAATCTCACCTTCACCTAAAGAGTGGTGTCTGTCAACACGACTGCCAAGTGGTGGCTTTGAGTCATTGATATGCATACCACTTAGGTATTCAAACCCTACGATATTGTCAAACTCTTGCCAAGTAGCATCATACGTTTCGCGTGTTCGTATATCATATCCTGCTGTAAACATATGGCATGTGTCTATACATACACCCACTCTGCTTTTATCTTCCACTTTATCGATTATATATGCAAGATGCTCAAACTTGTATCCTAAGTTTGTTCCCTGACCTGCTGTATTTTCAATCACAGCTTTGACACCATTTGTTTTATCTAGTGCGATGTTAATAGATTCTGCAATTACATTAAGACAGGCATTTTCCACCTCAGCAACACGCAACTCATCTCTTTTCTCTTTTGCTGAGAGTTTGACAAGATGACTTCCAGGATGAAAGTTAAGTCTCTCAAGTCCTAAGATCTCACATCTTTGGAGTTCATCAACAAAAGCGTTTCTACTTTTTATCAGCTTCTCCTCTTCTGGATGACCTAGGTTTATAAGATAACTGTCATGAGGTAAAATATGCTTAGGTTCTATGCCGCTCTCCTCAAGCGCTTGAAACCATTTATCCAATGTTTTTGCATCAAGAGGTTTTGCATCCCATCTTTTTTGATTTTTCGTAAAAAGAGCAAACGCTTTTGCTCCTATCGCCTCAGCATTTTTAACAGCATTGAACACACCACCACTAGCACTGACATGTGCACCTACAAACTTATTGTGTTTCATTGTTGTAAATCCTTGATTTTTATAAGTATATGGTTCTTTTTATCTTTAAAATAAATACTTTTTGATGTCACTTTATATTTAATGGCAACATCTTGCGTGTTGATAAGCTGCATAAAACCATCATCAAGTCTTTGTTTGTTCTTTCCTTGATATATCTCACGTCCTAGAAGTATATTTTGAAGAGTATCATCTGGGTAATAGCGTGTTAAATACTCTTCATTAAAAGAGCCTTTGCTTAGACACCCTTCATTTTCTACACAGATAAGATGGTTAATATGAAAACGGCTCACCATCTTTCCTGCAACAAAAAGATCAAGTTCTATAGCATCCTCACTGTGACGAAGATAGGCAATATCTGAAAATTTAAGTTTTTTGGTTTTTAAAGTAAGAAGTTTTGTAGAGGTATGGTTGTAGTTTTTTATACTACAACCACCTATAAATATACTAAAGAGTACAAATGTAAAAAAAAGTTTCATTAATCTATAGGCAAAAACTTACCACATTTTTTCGTTGGTGTGCCTCCAAAAGTTTTCACTTCTACAGCCGTACCATTGTTAGCAATCACCTGACGCTTACATTCATCTTTTACTATACACTCTTTATTATCACATCCAATATTCTCTGGTACTTGTGCCATTATTTACATCCTTGAAAAAATTTCTGAAATTATAATCAATTTTTACTTAACCCTTAGACACTAAACCATTGCACACAGTTTAAAGTAAAGTTTTTCATCTGACAATGCTTCAAATTCAAACTCTATATTTTGCACTTTTCTGGCAATTTCCAAAAATCCCAGTCCACCACCTTTATCATGAGAGTTTTTTCCACTTCTTCGCACCTCTTTATAGAGTGCTTTGAGCTCCTCTTGAGATAACTTTACAATCTCTGCCAATCGTGATTCTATCTTCTGTTTATCATGTGATGAGATAATATTTTGACTACAAACAAAATACTGATTCTCTTTTTTACCAACATAAATAAGACCTTTAGGATCAAATCGGATACTGTTGTTCATCTTTTTTGAATAGTTCATAATATTTTGTGCCAATTCAATAAATACCACAAAAATATTGTTTGAGGTTTTCATCGAAAGTTCTGCTTCCTCCACCTCTTTTTCCAAAACACCTGTCATTCCAGCTATTAAAGATTGTGTAAAAGAACCTCCATAACTCAAAAATATAATACCATCCTCTTCTAAAATCGATTCTAATTTATTGACACAAACCATTATTTAATATCCTTTGATTGAAAAGTAAACTTTGCACCATTGTCAATATTTTCAACACGCAGCTCACCGTTATGTTTTTTTGCGATTTGAGCACTCATATAAAGACCTATACCAGAACCTTCTTTTCCTTTTGAGCTGACATGCATATCAAAAATATTATCTATTATCTCTTCATTAATGCCACCTGCGTTATCGATAACTTCTATTGTATTTGTATCACCAAAAATATTAATAACTATCTTCTTGTCTGCTATCTTATTTTCCATAAATGCATACTTTGCATTACTGATTAAATTTAAGATGATGTGTTTAAATTCATTTTCATTTCCGATAACTAAAAAATCTTTTTTAATATAAACACTAAGATCAATATTATGTTTTATAAGCTCATCTTTAATAAGATTGGCAACACTTTGTACTGTTTGAGAAACAAAAAAGCTTTGTTGTTCACCTGCAGGTCTAAAAAATTGACGAAAATTGTTAAGCGTATCTATCAAATGATGTATCTGAGTAAAAGAATTTTCTTTAAACTCTTTTACTTTTTCAGCAGATACAACACCCTTTTCCTCCGCCTTAAAATCAAGAAAATCTATGTTCATATGTAAAATATTCAATGGTTGCATCCACTGGTGTGCTACAGCATCTATCATCTCTGCCATAGCAGCTAACCTTGATTGTTCAAAAAGGAGTTCCTCTTGAATAACTCTTTTTTCCATCTCCTCCTGAACTCTCTTTTCAAGATTGTTTTTATAAGAATCAAGTTCTTCATTAAGCTCAAGAATTGCCATTTGCTGTTTATCAGAAAGTTTGATTATCTTATAAAGTCGTTCATCTTTTTTCTTGTAAATAGCAGAGAGTACTTCTATCTCCTGTTTTAAACTTTGACACTCTTCATCATCTATAGTTTCTAACTTGGCAAGAATCTTTTCAAATTTTTTATTATATTTCATTCTTTTTCCTGCAGTTGAATCTCTAAATCTTCAAAATCTTCTATAAACTCTTCTCCAGCTTCTAAAGCACTTTCATTTTCTGCATCATAAATCCAATGAACTGTAATATGAGACTTGTCATTATTCTCCTCAAGCAGATCAAAAAAATCAAAAAAAAGCTTTGAACTGCTTGAATTAAAATATATAATCTCCATCTTCACAACAGTATTTACTTGTGGATTTTTAAAATACTCTTCAAGCCATTCCATCACTGGCTTATAAAATTCAAATGTATTTTCAGGATATGACTTTCCCATTATTTTTATGAATCCATTCTCTGCATCAAGTATCACACTCGGTGTATATCTTGTTGCTTCAATAGTGAGGTTTTCCATATATTTCCTTATATCATCTAAAAATTTGTTAATCATTATATCACAATTTAGTATTAAACATATTACAAAGATAAACTCTAATAAAAAATTTGGCAAATTGCCATTATTTTCATAAAAAACAATCTTTTAGACTATACTTTAAATATTACAAACTCAAAAATGGATAAAAGAGATATGAAAATACACATAGATATCGATTGTTTTTTTGTAAGTGCCGCTCGTATTTTAGATCCATCACTTGAGCATAAACCTGTTGCTATCGGTGGGCGAAGCGATACAAAAATTTTCAACAATGGGGCAAAAAACCAAACAGTTAATTTTCAAAACAGTGGCAATTTTGTTCCAACTTTCTACAAAGCGTATGAAAATAAAGATGATGATATAAAAAACTTTATAGATGCCGATGGTCGTATTCGAGGTATTTTGACCACTTCAAGTTATGAAGCACGTGCGTATGGGATTAAAACTGCCATGAGTATTCGTGAAGCATTAACACTGTGTCCAGAACTTATCATCAAAGCACCCAATATGTCTTTATATCAAGAGCTCTCTCATAAACTTCATAACTTTTTAAATCTGCGTGTTCCTTTGATAGAGCAAGCTTCCATTGATGAATTTTATGGTGATCTTAGCGGTTGGGTAGAGGATGAGGATGTGCCAGCATTTATAGATGAGTTACGCCACAGTATAAAAAAAGAACTCTTACTTCCTGTCTCCATTGGTGCTGCACCCACGCGCTACATAGCAAAGCTAGCTACAAACTATGCCAAACCTTTTGGCTCTCAAGTGATAGATATCTATAATTTTGATGCACTCGTCAACCCTGTAAAAGTGGAAGATTTTGCAGGGATTGGTAGAAGTATGAAACGCAAACTTCACGATGCCAAAATATATACACTTGGTGAAATGCGTTTGAGAAAAGGTACCGTATGTTCATGGTCTCCTTATGCAAAAGAGCTTTACAAACGTATCAATGGGGAGAGTGACGCACCCATCAACACGCAAGCCAAACGTAAATCTATCGGTATCAGTCGAACATTTGATCCTGTATTTGACAGAGAAGAACTCCTAAGACGTGTTCATATACTTGCACGACATCTTAGTTTTGCAATCTTTAAACTCAATGTCATTCCTACGGTCTTTCATTTAAGCATTGCCTATGAGATGAAACAAAAGTCACATATCAATATCTCTCAGGCAGAAGTTTTTACAGAAAAAAAATTTGATATTCTTTGCAAAGAGATGTTTCATAAAGCTGATACTCAAAGAAGGTTGCGTGTTATACGTCTTTCTATTAGCTGTTCTAGCTTTACAAAAGACTCAAAGAAAGAACTTTCACTTATAGGTTTTCATGAAGATCAAGAGATGCTCACACTCTCAAACGCAACACAACAACTACGTCAAAAATATGGGCTTGATATCTTAAAATGGGGAGGAGAATTATAAACATTTATGCTAAAATATCTTTATGACAAACAAAACACTCCTTGAACAGTTTCGTACATTTTATTTTAAAAACTATCCTGAGGATATGGAAACTCAAATAGCATACTTCTCTGTTTTTGGAGGTGTTGACTGGCAGATTGACACCTCTTTGCCCATTGAACTACTTATCGAAAAACTTATTTTACAAAACTTTGAAAAGATTGATGCCTATATGGAGCAACTTACACTCCATAATCATAGCTACAAACGACTTTTACAAGCCCTTGCAACAGGTGACAGACGGATATTTTCTGCATTTAACAAAGCTGGTTTCAACAATGGTAATGGAGGGGAAGCACTTAATTATCTACAAGAAAAAGGGCTGATTCAACTTGAGTACTCAAGAGAGAAACATCCTAGAGAAAAATATCCCAATCATAAACTCAAAAGAGAAGATGCAAGGCACAGAATCTCCCATAAAGTGCTTTTTACCTTTCCTTTTTTACGGTTTTGGTTTTATTTTATCGCACCCCATAGCAAAGATATTCAAGCTGGCGATTTTCAAAGTTTCTTTAAAGCATTTAAACTGCATCATAATAGCTATACAAGTCTGGTTTATGAAGAGCTCTCAGAGATTTTACTCAACTATAATCTAAGAGATGAATATATACAAAGCAGTGGTAGCTACTGGGATGCAAAGACAGAGATAGATATTCTTGTTACAACACGCAAGCATCATATCTATATCGCTGAATGTAAATGGACAAACCACAAAGTGAATAAAAAAGAGCTTCACAAACTCAAAGACAAATGTGAAAAACTCGGTATCAAACCAACAAAAATCATCTTCTTTTCAAAAAGGGGATTTTCCAAAGAGATGCTCCAACTTCAAGGAAGTGAACTTACTCTTTACAGCAGTGAAGATTTTAAAGCGTTGTTGAAATCCAACTCAACTTACAACACGCAAGGCTTGATACGCTTCTTGTAACAACTGGAATTTTTGCGTATAGTGTTGCACCATATGTGGTTCTTCATGATACACTTTATCTGGATGATACACCTTTGTAAGTTTTTTATAACTCTTCTTTAAGGCATCTTGACTAGCACCAACTGGACACTCCAAGATAGTATAAAAATGTTTCTTTCCAGAGAGTTCATCCTCTTTACACAAGTCACCAAAACTAAAACTTGCAAAATCACTGTAGAGTTTGGAGATAAAATGGTTATCATAAACATACTGGATCTGATAATGTAAAATATGGCGTTTTCCTAAAGCTCTATCAAGTCGAGCTTTTGCCTTGAAGTCACTTACATCAACAACCAAAGAGATATCCGTCCCTCGCTCCACATACACCTCAAGCTGTGAACGCATATAGTTCATCACCCACAGGTTGGGTTTTTCCAATGTTATAAGCACGGTATTTTTATCGTATGCATACAGATGTACCCTGATGGTTTCTACATTCTGAAGTTTTTGTAACTCTATTTTAATGGGCTGAGTTGTACACTTTAACAGTGAACGGAGAAAAAATTTGTGGTCAAAATCGTGAATCTTTGCATGATGAGCACTGAGCTGATGTAAAAAATCTTCTCTGTCTTGTTGGAGCGTTTCATTTTTAAAAACAAGAACAGATTTTGGAAGAAAAAGCATCCCCCTTACATGTTTGTTTAAAAACTCTTTCATCCATGAAGTGTTCAGGGTTTCAAAATCAGTAGTGATAAGAATAAGGTTGTTATGGAGAACGATATTCATAAATATGCTACCTTTTTGAGATTATTTTAGATAATAAAGCAAGTTTAGTTCCACTTGCAAAAAGATTAAATGTAAGAAACTATCTCAAGCGATTAAGATAGCTTTGAGATAATTTACAGATATTTTTAGTATAATTACAACACTAATTTACAAGGATTTTATCTTGCGCGAAAATATGAACGAAAAATGTGCAGTTGTGGGAATTTTTGGTCATGAAGAGGCTTCTAAACTAGCTTATTTCTCTCTTCATGCCTTACAACACCGTGGTCAAGAGGCAGCAGGAATCAGCTCTGCTGATGGTACAAAAGTACATACTATTAAAGATCGCGGTTTGGTTATGAAAGTGTTTAATGAAACCAACTTAAAAACACTCAAAGGGAATGCCGCCATTGGTCATACTCGCTACTCTACAGCAGGAGATGACTCCATCTTGGATGCACAGCCTGTCTTTGCCCGTTATGATCTTGGTGAGATGGCTATTGTTCACAACGGTAATCTTACAAATGCGGAAGAGGTTCGTAACAAACTCATAGAAAAAGGTGCTATTTTTCAAACATTTATGGATACAGAAAACCTTATTCACCTTATTGCAAAAAGTTCAAAAGAGAAGCTGCTAGAGAGAATCATCGACGCAGTTGAGCGTATTGAGGGAGCATTTTCACTTGTATTTTTAAGCAGAACCAAAATGTTTGCTATGCGTGACAGACACGGTTTTAGACCTTTGAGTCTTGGTCGTTTGGAAAATGGTGGCTATATTGTAGCAAGTGAAACATGTGCATTTGATCTTGTTGGTGCGACATATATTCGTGATGTCAAACCTGGTGAACTTTTGATTTTTGAAGAGAACAAAGCACCACAATCTATTCAGGTCTTTGAGCCAACACCAAAGCACTGTATTTTTGAATATGTTTACTTTGCACGCCCTGATTCCTCTGTATTTGGACAGTCTGTTTATGAAACACGCAAGAACATGGGTAAAGAGTTAGCACGTATTGAACCTGTAGAGGCTGACTTGGTTATCCCTGTGCCTGATGGTGGGGTTCCTTCTGCCATTGGTTATGCACAAGAGAGTGGTATCCCTTATGAGATGGGAATTATGCGTAACCATTACATCGGTCGTACATTTATTGAACCAACACAGGAGATGCGTGACTTAAAAGTAAAAATGAAACTCTCTCCCATGACTGATATCATTAAAGGGAAGCGTGTTATCGTTGTAGATGATTCCATTGTTCGTGGTACAACATCCAAGCGTATCATCAGAATGTTAAAAGAAGCAGGTGCATCTGAAGTGCATATGCGTATCTCATCACCTCCAACTACAGATCCATGTTACTATGGAGTAGATACACCAGACAAAGACAAACTCATAGCATCTAATATGTCAACAAAAGAGATTTGTGAGTTTATTGAAGCGGACTCTCTTGCATATCTGGATGAAGAATCACTTCTAAGAAGTGTAAACTCAACAATGGATGAAGAGAAGTACTGTACTGCGTGTTTTACAGGTAAGTATATCGTTTAATGAAACAAATCTACACATACGGCTCTTACTTAAGAGAAAAATTTGATGCCAAAGTTTATAAGGTCGGTATCAATATCTCTGGATTTACTTGCCCAAATATTGATGGAACAGTAGCAAAAGGTGGATGTACCTTTTGTGAAAACGACTCCTTTTCTGCTTCAAGAGATGAAGTGGTAGCACTCAAAGGTTTCCATCTTAATCTACAAAGTAGAGAGAATCCTTTTTTAGAAAAACAGCTCCAACAGCTTCAGTCTCAGTTTGAAGCTATTTCAGCACGACAAAAAAGGGAGTATGGTGCACAAAAGTTCTTGGTTTACTTCCAGTCTTTTACCAATACCTATGCTCCATTTTCTACACTCAAAGCTCTCTATGATAAAGCTTTAAGCTTCGAGAATGTTGTTGGTTTAAGCATAGGAACACGCAGTGATTCCATTACAGAAGAAACACTTGAGTACCTGAGTGAGCTTGCCAAAACAAAAGAGATATGGATAGAGTTTGGCATACAATCAGTATATGATAAAACACTTGATAAGATCAACCGCGGACACGACTCTCAAAATGTGAAAGAGTGGATCTTAAAATCAAAGGATGCTGGTTTGAATGTATGTGGGCATCTTATTTTTGGTCTTCCTGATGAAACACAGGAGATGATGCTTGAGACTTCCAAACAAGCATATGAATGGGGTATAGATTCTGTCAAATACCATCCTTTGTATGTGGTAAAAAGAACAGCATTGGCAAATGAATATATGCGTGGTGAGTTTGAGCCTATCAGCGAAGAACTTTATTTAGATACTCTTGTCAAATCGATTCAGATGAAACCTGAAAATATAAGTGTACAGCGTGTTACTGCCGGGATTAATGATGATTCCCTTTTAGCACCACAATGGTGCAGAGACAAGAATGAGCAGATCCGCCATATCAACAAAGCACTCAAAGCAGTAGGACTTAAATACTAGTATCTGCTTTGATCTTTGTAAACTGTGATACACTTCTAAAATAGGGTGGATAATCAAAATAAACCCGAAATGCTTTGGCATGACCTGGTTTAAGATTACGTGCAACTACAAACTCTTTGACAATAGTTTGAGGTTTATACTTAAGCTTGTTAAACCCTCCAGAGAAAAACTCAAAAAAACCACTCGCTTTATAAAAGTTGCCCCCCTTGACGTTTCCTGTTGCATGCCCTTTATTGACAAGTTTGATCTCTAAAACAACTTTGCCTATCGGAAACTTTCCTACATTTTTCACTATACCAGTATAGACAATCTTCTCAATGCTTAAGATACGTTTATTTTTCAATTTGGAGAGTTCCACCTTTTTTGTGTACTTATCAACTACCACTATAGAAAATACAGCTAAAAAAGCATTAATAAGTACAACTGAAAAGAGCATAGAATAACGGATTTTTGGATTTTTCTGTCTTAAAGCAGAGATTACTCCACCTATAAAAAGTAAAAAGATAACACCAAATGTTATGTAGTGCCAGTAGTTTAAAAGTGTCATCTGCAATCTGCTCCAAGGGAAATATTATAATCTTTTTTATATGTAAAAGGCTCAACAAGAATTTTAAACTTGCGTGTTTGCCCTTTTTCTATATCTTTTAGGAGTATCGACATCTTTTTCAATGGCTTTAATCTATATATATAATTCTTATATTGATTTGAAGTTACTTTATAGGCTGTAGCAGTGACTTTGCACTCTTTAAAGTCAAAACGTGACTTGTTAGTAAGGGTACCTTTGACAACCACAGCCTGTGTGAAATGGAGCCTTTTTTGTGAAAGAAGCTTTAGCTCATTTTTATAAAGATAATGGTGTAAAGCTATATATCCGAGTGTCGGACCTAAAAGTAAAGTTGCAAAACCAAGCAGCACCAAAATTATTGCAAGTGCAAAACGGTTTCTAAGAAGAAGTGCTAAAATAATAAAAAGGAAAAAAAGAAAAACAGTACTGCCAAAAAGGATATAATCATACATACCAAGCGTATGTATAAAGGCAGTGATTTTTTCTTTCACTAGTCTTTCCTTGAGTTTTTCTCTTCTATACCGCTCATACCAAAACGGCGAGCAAGTTCTTGTTTTATTCTGTCAGGTGAAATGTTTTTTGAAGCTAAAGCCACCAACATATGGTATGTCAAATCTGCTGCTTCATACACCATCTCATCTGCATCATCATCTTTGTGGGCAAAACAGTACTCTCCAGCTTCCTCCACCACTTTTTTCAAAATGGTATTTTCACCCTTACTGAGAAGTTTTGCAGTCCATGAAGATGAAGGATCTGCATTTTTACGCTCTTGAATAGTATGATAAAGAGTATCTATCACACCATATGCTGCTTGCGTGTTGATCTCAACATCACTCACACACTCTCCACTCTCAAGCTCTGTAAAAAAGCATGATCTTCGCCCTGTATGACACGCAACACCATTTTGTTTTACTTTGATAAGCAATGTATCATTATCACAGTCAATAAAAAAAGATTGTATCTCTTGTATGTGACCACTACTCTCACCTTTTTTCCAAATTCGCTGTTTTGAACGGGAGAAGTAGTGTGCTATTTTTGTCTCAAGTGAGAGCTCAAGTGCCTGATAGTCCATATAAGCCATCATAAGCACTTCGTTTGTAGTAGCATCTTGAACAATCACTGGCAAAAGAGATTGTTTTTGCCAGTCGATTCTATTGAGTATCTCTTCCATACCTATCTAGCCGTTGTACGTTTTTTGGCATCTTTCATGTCAACCCAGATATTTGGCGTTGAGCCACCAGGTGTTAAGAAGATTTTTGCGTCTTTATTATCACGCAATGCTTCATTAAATTTGTTTTGTACTTTCATCTGCTCTAACTGTAAAAGTTGTGTCGTT
>Ga0256837_1000167_pt1 | contig 60371 bp, 81 predicted proteins | sample 4562384metaG_FD_185976 | JGI IMG/M metagenome (GOLD analysis project Ga0256837, IMG submission 185976) | Hydrothermal vent microbial communities from Guaymas Basin, Mexico - 4561-384 | ecosystem: Environmental > Aquatic > Marine > Hydrothermal vents | place: Mexico: Guaymas Basin | collected... | reverse complement strand
GATACACACAGGGCGGAAGTGCTATTGGTAATACTGCCATCGCAACCTCTCGTAAATTCAAATCTCAAACAGGTGAGCAGAAAGAGGAAGTGCTTTTTGTTGACCTTACCTTCTTTGGTCGGACTGCCGAGGTGGCTAACCAGTATTTGCGTAAAGGGAGTAAAGTTTTAGTAGATGGACGACTGAAGCTCGACCAGTGGACAGCACAGGATGGCACAAAAAGAAGTAAGCACTCCGTCACAGTAGAGAACCTACAGATGCTCGGTAGCCGTGATGAAGCACAAGCAAATGGTGGCGGATACAATCAGCCTACCACGGGTGGTACCCATACACAACCTGCCCAACCCAATGGGGGACAGGGTGGCTACAGTCAGCCTGCTCCTGCGTACAACCAACCACCTGCCCCTAAACCACAACATCAACAAGCGTCACACATCCTAGAAATTGACATCAACGAAGATGAAATACCGTTTTAGGAGAGGGTATTAACAGAAAAAATGATGAGTGGATAACGCAATAGGAGCTAAAAAATGCTAAATAAATGGATCCCTATCCGCAAGTATTGCGAACTGTACAAAGTCCAAAAAGGAGTGTTTCGCTACGCAATGCGAAACGGAAACGCGGAAAAATATATAAAGAAAATTGACAGTGTTGAGTATGTGAATGTCGCGTATCTCGACAAAATTAAAGCAAAGCGGAAGCGAATTTGGAATAATTCGCACGATATGTTTTTTGAGCTTGAAGAGATTTACGGGGAAGACGGACTGCTTGAGATAATAGAGGAGCGGTCAAAATCTCTTAGGAGATATGTAGTATTCGGGCTTTTCACGCGTATCGACAACATGGCACACAGCAATGTTTCGATCAATAAGCAGTTGTTGGAATTTTACGAATTTGCGAAAGAATTACTGGAGGAACAAAGATGAAAAAAAGTAAAAAACCAAGCCCACAAGTGGAGAAGTGCCTAGCGGTGGGCATAATCCTAGGTTCGCTTCTAAACACGGGAATGAGCGGAGACCCCAAGCTTGTAGGGCTATCTTTGCAAATCGAAAAAGCCCTGAAGGTGTTCCATCATCTCTCGCCTAGGGCTTATTTTCGAGTGCGTGACGATGTGTTGAGTGCGTGGGAGATACTGTGTGATACATACGGGTCAAACACGGTCACAAGCTATGAGCTTGAAGTATTCGTTGAAATGATCGGCTCACTTATACCTAGAGATCACTATAAGAAGTTTTTCGGGTTATCGGCTTATCGAACATCGCAGTTGATTGCTGATGAGAAAAAGAGTCAATACTTAACATCAGCGTTGGAGATAGACGCAAAGCTGAACGAGATATGCGGAACAGACGCAACTCAAACGAGAGACGGGCTAGGGGCTATCATCTCGAAGCCCGCGAAAGCTAAAAAAGCGAAAGTGTCAAAGCACGAAAAAGGCACACCTCATCGGCTCAAAAAGCTCAAGAAAAGAGTAGAATATATAAAAAGAAAGGTAAAAAATGGGGAATAAGCGACCTTTCCCATAGAAGAGAAGCAAACATGGTATCACGGTTGAAAGCTTACAGATGCTTGGAGACAAAAACGAAACGACCTCCCGACATCGGGAACACGATCAGTATCAGCAACCACAGCAAGAATACAGATGGCCGGGACAAACACAATACAATACAGGCTTGAAACACTCAAGCCTATCTATAACAATTCATTATATTAACCTTTATTAAATTCATGTATTCAATTTTGTATCTTGTTTGATATTGAAATACGCTATCAATAAAACTCTTAAAAATACCATAAAAAAACCTTTGAATTTAGTCTTTTTAAATCCGTTACAATTAAAGACTCTAAAACCAACATAAAGGGAAATAAAAAATGTCTAAGAGTACAGTACAAAACAGGGAATCCAGACTTAAAGGTCTGGCAGTAGCACTTAGTGGTGCAAATGAAGCCGTAACGCTTGATGCGGTATTTGACAAGGTTACACACGATGATGAGAACAAGGGGCTTGTTAAACTTGATACTATTCTTGCACAAGATGAGAACGCAGAGAGCTTGGCAGGTATTCTTGCATCCAGTGTTGCTATGGCGAAAGAGAACGGTGTACTTGTTACAGCAGATGCGATTGATCTTTCTATCCACACAGTAGAGGCACTTGCAGATCAGCTTGTCACAATGGACGGTATCAATACAGTAGATGGTTCAGCGGTTGTTGCAACAGCTACAGCGTTTAACCAGTATGTTATCCTGAACTCAAACATTGCCGGTCTTGATGGAAATATTGCAGACATGGAAGCATTGAGAGGCGGAGACAAAAACAATACAAAGTTCAAAATCTACAGCGTTAACCCAGAAGTGACTGATGGGATGGGTGATATTGAAGATAAAACAATCCTCACACCTAAAAACATATCTAAGGCTATGGCACTGGCTTCCAGAGATATGGTACAGGAAGTTGAAAGCGATGTGACAGAATATGTGTTTACAGCGACTGAAAAAACTTCTTCCTCTTCATATGCAATCGGTAGAGGAGTGACAGAGTTGATCTTGGGTGACACAGGTATTGTCCTCAATGACTATGAAGTATCTGCACAGGAAACAAATCCGATCAGAACAGTAACACTCGATGGCGGTCAAGTTACGATGAAACTTACCTACGATGATGGTAAGATTGAAGTTACAGTTGACGATGGTGCATTGCCAGTTGGAACAAAGCTTTATGTATCTACTTCTCTTTCCCCTGAAAAAATCGGAAAGATCAGAGGGTTTGTTGGTTCAAATATTCAGGACTTCACATACATTGCACACCCAGTTACTATCGGAACAAAAGCGAATATGCTTGACATCAGACAGGTGCAACAACAAGTAGGACATTCACTGCTTCCAACAGGTCTGCAAGTAGCAGGGCAGAAAATCGCCTCTGAAATTCTCGGGAAGAAAATTGATCTTGCATCAAGATTTGCTACACATTCAGGTACTCCAATCGACCTGACAGTAAACAGAGGTCTTGCAACCACAAACGAGGCATACAAACTGCTCACAGTGGCTATCGACTCTGCATCCGTTGAAATTCTTGAGGAGTCGATGCTTACAGACAATGTAATTGTAATCGGGGGGAAAGGGCTTATTGATGCGTTTGGAATGATGTCGAAAAACACTGACGGGCTTACTATCAGAGACACAAACACAGCCAATACATTCAAGTTCTTGGGCTATCTTGATGGTAAATATCCTGCATACTACGATCCACGACATGACGACAAATACCCACGGGTAGATGAGGAAGGTGTAGTTAACTCCGATGCAACAAAAAATGTTTACAACACACTTTTGACTATCGGTACCCCTGCCGATCCTGCGAAAAGAGCTGTTATCTATGGCGTCGGACTTCCAATCGTACCGGTTGATCTGAAAATCAATGACAACAGTGAGCAGAAAATAGCGCTTGAGGGTAAAATCGTCCTTGATTCAAACAAAGACCCACATGCACGCAAACTCGCTAAGAAAATCCTATTCAAAACACACTAAGAAAGGGGTGAACAATGCGTAAAGCAGTAAGTAACACTTCTGGCTCTCCAATCACATTGGGGGGCGTTGAAGTAAAAAGCGGAAGCAAGCTTTTCATCAGAGAAGAGGCGATCACAAAAGATGAAATGGCGAAAATCGCAGAACAAGGTGTGATAGTAAAAATTGGATATGAGTCTATCAAGGTGTTTAAGCCGGAGAAAAAGCGGGAAGATACCAAAGGCAAAAAAGACACAAAAGATGTTGACCATGTTGCATATCCGGCAGAACTCATCAAGCAAGACGGTGCTTTGAACGGTTCAAACGCGGTAAAAGCGGAAGTAAAAGCACTTCAAGAAGAGTTTGGAGGCAAACTTTTGGCAGATGTTGAGTTTGCAGAGCAGTACCCAGATGCAGACATCGAAGAGTACAGAGTAAAGGTAGGCTAGTATGGGTAGGTTAACAAACAAGGAAGAGATTTTTCCGAGTATCTACATTGAAGCCACAAGAGACCTTACCGAAAGGGTAGCACCGCGTGAAGCCGGTGCAATTTGTGGTGTTGGGTATATGCCTATCGGGAACCCTCTTTATGCCTTGAATATTACAAGTGCAGTAGAGAAAACGAAAAGCATCAAAACGATCAACGGTGGGTCTCCTAAGAATGAGACACTTTATCATCTCAAAGACTACTTTGGCGGGTATCAGGGAAGAGTTTATCTCGGTAGGTTGCTTGGTTCTGGGTCTAAAGTGTATCCACTTTATTTTTCTAAGCCAGATGAGGGCGATCCATATATCACACCAAGTGATGATTCTATCAACATTTTCGGAGAAGTTGATTCAATGAAAGACTGGGGAGATGATACGCCATCAGAAGCGATTGAGCTACTGATTAAGCTTTGCCCAGAAAAGATAGTCACTGTAGATATTAAGAATGTAGAAGAGATGATGACTATTATCATTCAAGATGAGTTCGGGAACAGGCTATACAAGGTAACAGGAAGTGCAAATGTTAACAGTGTTGACGACTATGGTGAAAGTAACTATATCGGGAACATTGCGGACGACAGAATTATTGGTATCAAGATCAATAGATCCCACGATAACTACATGGAAGATTTTAGCGTCACAGGAACTTTTGACGGATTGGCTTTTGAGAGCGGAGACATCAATGTAACACATTATGAAGCTGTACTTAATGCAGTAGCGAGCAAATCGGACTATATGGCTTCATTCGGTCAAACAGATGCAGAACTTCTTAAAATGATGAAGAGGGTTTCAGACAAAGCTACTATCGGGTACATTGTTGACATCAAGGCACCAACGCTTGCTATCGCAACACAGCAGAAAGCGTCACTGGGGTTTAGTGATGAAATGGTGTACTGGATTTGGAACAGAACAGAGTACAAGTTCAAGTCAGGCACGCAAAATATCGGACTAAGTGGATTTATTGCCGGTAGAAGTGTTGCAAGAAACATTTACCGAAAACTGAAAAGAGCAGAGTATCGCATTAGTGGTATTGCAGGTATCTATCACTCAATCCCACGCATCACACCGTATGACATTGAGAAGCTTTCAGATGATGAAAAAACACTTCTGACAAAAGAGCGTATCAATACCATTGAGGACATTGATGGGAAAATCTGTATTACAGATGTGTTGAGTGGTCTTATGAAAGAGACTGATCTTATGAGTTTCCCCGTAGCAGATGCAGTGGGTTACATCAAAAGAACACTTGGTATCTATCTTGACAGTCAAATGTTCAAAAACATTTCCGTTGCAAAGTCATTTGTAAGCAATGAAGCCCGTATTTTCTTTGAGAATTGTCAGGCAAATGCGTTTTTTGATGATGATGCACAGACACCATTCAGATTTGATGTTTACGATGAGAACAACGATACAGTTGTAGTCGAGTTTATCGCAGTCATGGAAGGCGTTATGAGAAAAGGTGTTGTAAGAAGCACCATTACGAGAGAAATTTAAAAAAGGGAGAAAAATAAATGAGTTACAAATTTAACCTTGATGATGTAATGCAAGATAGTGTTGCATCCCAAGGAGAGGGAGTTACACTGGACGAGATCATTCAATCCGAAATCTCAAAGTATGGCAAGTTTGCAGTAATGATGGATATGGTAGGGGCAATCGCACAACTACAGCCAACCGATGAAGTGACGCTGATTGATATTGCCCTCGATGCCATTGGAGCAGAAGAGGTTACACTTGATGCAGTTGATGGTGAAGAACCTGAAACATCACTATCTTATGATGAGGAAGCACTTAACTATGCGGTTGGTGTAACACTTGACTTTGCAGGACAACTTGGACTTAGCCAATCGTCTGTATATGATCTTATGGATGAAGACCTAGATGTGGCTATGGATGAACTTCAAGCACTCACAAGCCTTGTTAATGGTGCAATCCCAGAAGAGGGGAATCTTGGTACGCTTGTTGCAATGTCTATCAATGCAGATGTACTTGCAGATAGTATTTTGGACGAAGGTGAAGAGACAACACTTGACAGTATCGCTATGGATTGGTCTTTCAGCCGTACAAAACCTGTTAAACCTGCTTCAAAAGGCATGAAAATTGTACCTTGCATGAGAAGTGAGAAAGGCGAACAACCTAAAAAAGGTTTCTGCAAGTATCCAAAAACATTGCTTGAAGGCAAGAAGTATCGTAAGCGTGGCGGTAAAAAAGCAGAGCCAAAACGCAAAGCACTGAAAAAAGCAAGAAAGTTTTCTACAGACAGAATGGCAAATGCCCGCAGATCGCAAACAATGAAGCTTAAAGCCGGCTCTACAAAGAGACACAAAAAAGCAAGTAAAGCTTCAAGCAGAAAAGGCTAAGAGATGAATATGCACTCACTTACAACAGCACTTACCATTGGTACAGTGCTTGATTCTATTGCAGAAGATAGCGAAGCAGTATGCTATGACGCTTTAAAGAGTGCTATTTCAGGTATTGACCTTGACAGTATCGAAGAGGACAGTGCCGTAGATGAAGTTGATGCAAACATTGTCTCATATCTATCCTTTATCGGTGCCAAAGACACTGTTATAGAGGATATGGTTTCAGGCAGACAAAATGTGTCAGAAGGTGCGATTATGGCAATCGCACAGGCATACAGTGAAGCATACACTCAAGACGACACTGAAAGCCTTGCAGAAGAGTTTGCAGATCAAGAAGAGGTTATGCTCGACTCCATTCAAGAAGATGGCGTAAGCCCAGTAAGATGCAAATCAGGCTACAAGCGTAAAATGGTTATCAAGAACGGTAGCCCAGCGTGGAAGTGTGTAAGACTGTTTGGCAAGGTAAGGCTATCCGCAAAACAAAAGATGGCGTTAGCTAAAGCAAGACGAAAAGCACATACAGCACATGCAAAGTTTGCACGAAACAGATCAGTTAAAATCGGTCGCAGGAAAGGACTGTACTAATCATGGCTGACATTTTCGGGGAGGCGATCAGTATTGCAGATAGCGTTTCATCAATGTTTGGCGAAGCACTTGGCTACCAAAGCCTGCAAGGGCTGAATGAAAATTTGTTTGTAACGATACAGGACATCGAGAACGGTACATCTGCAAGAGGGCGTATCGTTTCTTATTCAGTGTCAAATCAGGCAGAGTGGGCTAACCGTTTCGAGGGATCAAGCGGAGATAGTCGCTTCCCGACAATAACTGCATTACTTCAATCAGGAGAACTTGCAAAGGAAATAGGCTCTGATGCTTTTATGAAGCTACGAAGCAAAACAACAATCACGAAGGCACAATCTGTTCAGGTGTGGACTGGAATACAACCACAATCTATTGATCTTCAAATTGAGTTTATGGCTTTCACTAACGCATACACAGAGGTTGAAGCTCCAATTCAAGAACTTGTCAGGATGCAATCCCCTGTTTTGAACGATAATGTAATCCAGTCGGCAGAAAAGGCATTTGATACAGAGCAGAAAAAGGCAGTTGAGGGCGGTAAGACACAAGACGAGATCAACAAGGAAACGGGGGGTGGCTTCTTTGGAACAGTGCCTTCTAAGATAGCGGTATCCTTGTTTGGAAAACGCTTTAATGCCACTTATCGCATTGAGAGCATGGAAGAGAGTGTCGATGAGATCAAGATAGACAGTGCAGGGAACAGAATATATCAGGTTGTTTCACTATCTCTTGGAAGTTCGGCAGGAATTATGAAGGACGATGTAAAGTCCTCTCAATCTCTTGGTTCTGCAATCAATGCAATGATGAGAGCATTTTGATAAATAATTTAACACAAAGGGGAAAACAATGAGTGTACCTATGGAAGTTACAAAAAATTTTATTACAGCCGAGAAGGGGGCAGGTGACATATTGGCATCATCATCTTCATATTTGGTTATCAAAGGATTTGAACACCTTACCTTTATGACGAAAACGCACAGCCTTCCGGTGGTAAAAAACGGCGTGATCGAGTATTCGACACCAACAGGAAATAAGAGTTTTGGAAAAGGCAAAAACCAATCCTACAACCAGATACCAATTACGCTAAATGAGCGTGAAAATCTTGATGTAAAACAGGCGATTGAACTTATTCAGACAAGCGGTAAAAATGGTGAACTTGAAATAGAGTTCTATGTAGGAGACGGCGAACAGGTCGCATCCAAATTGTGGGGTACTGCTTCATTCGGGTTCATCGTTGTTGAGGACGGAGTTGAATCCGATGCAGAAGGGAGCGAAACTCCTATGTCTCAATCAATCACGCTTCACTGTCACTACTTCCCTGTATGCCCAGAAGTAAACGAGGCACTGAAAGGTATCGCACACAAGGCTATCAATGCCCTTAACGGCGTTGATGGCGGTTATTTGGAGTGCTAACAAAAAATAAAATGTCATATCTATACAGCGGAGGAAAGTGTAGTGACGGAAAAATTGGGAAAGTAGTACAGATTTTAGAACCTCCAAGTCTACAGATTGTTTATCGTGAGAAGATCAAAGAACAAGAACTGAAATAGTGCATGGCTACGCTACGGCGTACCTGCATTTTTAAAAATACCCCTCCAAAACAGTTATAATCTTAAAAACTATAACAAAGAAAATTCCATGACAAAATTAAAAGAACTTTTTGAAGATACATTCAATATGTTAAACATTATTGCAACAGATACTCAAAAAGAAGCAGTTTTCAGAACATCGTGCAGAGAGTTTTTTTCTTATGTTGCACCGGTTCACTTTATCGAGTTTGAAACCTATAATAATGCAGTAAACGCAAAAGGAGAGAGCATAAAGTGTGGCTTTGTGGATGACAGTAATTTGCTTTCATTGGGTATGGGGAGCATAAAGATTATTGAGACCGCTTCACTGAATGATTGTATCGGTGTCAGAATAAAACCAATGGACTATGATATATTTATGCTTGAAGATGGATACACTGGGGCATTTCAGCAAGTGGTGGAGTTTATGCTTAAAAAGCTTGAATGTGACAACATGAGAATGTTAAAATCAGCCGGCATTGATGATGGGGAAGGCTTTGAAAACGAGGACATCAACGCACTAAGAGACTATCTCAGAAAAGAGTTCTCCATTGAAACAGCAAGGTTGGTTGAGTAATGTCTTTTATGTCTGTAATAGGAACGCTAAATCAAGGTGCAAAAGTTATCAGGGCATTACGGCGTATAGGGCATGATGTTGATACGCTAAAAAACTCAATAGGTGATCTATCCGAATATCAACAATCCGGCTACACCCAAAAAGGTATTCAAGAACAGCTAAAAGAGAACAAAATAACCTTTGAAAAACTCCAACACTCTGATGTGTTTTTTGCATCAATAGAAAGGGTTGAGCCGTACTATGACCCAGAGAAGGCAAGGCTAATCAACACAATGCTATCGTCAATCTCCATTGTGCATGACGGTATAGAGATCAAAGAAGAGAAATACGGTAGCGGTTATTTTAATTGGATAGCCGGAATACAAGCAGGTGAAATTCAAGCAACATTCAATGAGTTCAAAGAGAATGACATACTTGATATGCTCACAAAGGTTTCCAACAAGAACGCTTTAAGTGGTGTGCTTGACGATGTTGGAATAGGTGCATCAATAAGAGGCGTTGAAACAACGGTGAACAGAGTTGGCGGTATTGTTGAGCAGGTCGGTGGAATGGCTAACGCATTATCTGGAATGAAGAGTATAGGACATGCCCTTAGCGGATTTGGCATAGGCTCTATTCTTGGCGGTGGAACTGCCGGAGGAGTAGGAAGCGGAAAAAATGGAAACATTATGCCTTCTGATGGGACTCTTTTGTTGCCATATCAATACTATTTCAGGATCAGAATTTCACACATTATTGCAGATAGTAACACCAAAACTGCGTATGAAGATGTGGTGATTGACGATGATTACATTTTGGAAGGAAGCCCCTCTCAAGAATATACTACAGGAGATGAAAAATACCTACAGACAAGTGCTACTTTCAAGCCTATAAAAAGTTGGAAATAATGTAACAAATATTTAAGCATAGAATGTATATACTTCTGTTATTGAATACTCAAGGAAATCACTTGTCTACCCCCCCACAACTACATTCTCTATTCAAGGAAGAGGTAGATAGGCATATCGCATATCTTACCAAATGGATGCCGACATACGGGCGTAAAAAACCTCTTACATGGACAATGGCATCATGGGCATTGAATGTTTCCGAAATGACTGCTAGAAACTATGTAGATCAAGGCAAGTTAAAAGATTTAAAAATCCCAACCATTGCAGAGTTTATTGTATTGGAGGAGATCAGGGAACTTATCAAAGAGGAGAGTATAGATGAGAAAAACAGACAGCATAAAAATACAGTCACTACCTAAAGAAGAGGTCAGGCTAACCTGTTTGACGCTTGTGGAATCCGTTAACTTGATGCAGGAGAGATCAAGTTATTTTGGCTTTATAAAGCTTGTTTTATTAAAAATCTCCAATCTTGACAATGTTCAGGTAGAGAACATGACAATACAGGACGCAATAGCACTTATTGTTTATTATCGTATGTATTTCTGGGATGATGAGATCATCACGGAGTCGCCGGCATTATGCCCATCAGACTTTATTGGTGGTTATGATGATGAGATTAAGCGAGATGAACTTTTTATCAGGATTGGAGATTACCGTTTTACACCATTCATAACAGTCAAAAAAGCGATTGAAGCAGAGCTGTTTTGCCAGTCAAGTGGTGACATCAAAAACCTACGTTTTTACATACTTGGTTCTGGTTGCACAAAGACAATCAAAGACGGCGTTGATACAATCATGTCACTTATGGCTAACAGTAAGGATATTGGGCTACTAAAGCAGTATGACTCACTTGTTGGTGAACTATCCAACATCACATTAACATTAACACACGATAGCGGAAAAATATCAATTATTTCCGAGAATGGAGGTGAGCCTATTGCTCTACCGTTTCAAGGCTCATTACTTCTCTCTTTTGGGTTATAGTGAACTGGTGTCAATCCTAAGCATTATTGGCTTTGATGCAATGGAGAGAGATCCAAAATTGATATACGATATTTTCAAAGAACAGTTAAAGCAGAAGGAACAAAATGCCAAAACCGACGGGTAAAGAATCTATCATAATTGCAATGCAGAAGCGATGGCGTAAATCAGATATTCAATCACTCAAAAACAACAATCTTGATGCAATCGCATTTGCTATGCTTTTTTCATATTGCAAATTCAATGAAGAGGTTGTTGTTAAAACAATTATAAGTATCCTTGGTCGATCAAGAGCATCTGCCAAAAGAAGCGTAAACGGATTTATGCAGAAGTGTGAAAAAATGGGAATTGACATATCTAAAATAGACCATGAAGTTGAGGAGAAAAAAAAGCGTCCTAAAAAAGCGAAAAGGGGGGAGGTTGGAAAAGCAATATCAAAACTTGCTCCTGTTCTTGATCTGTTCAATATTAACAAGAAAAACACACTTGACATAATAAAATCAATAGAAGAAGGAGAGGATTTTAGTCAGGAAGCTATCTTGGCTTCATACAAAGTTTTATATACGCTATTAATGGCTAAAGCAAGGGGTGAAACAGTCACCAAAAAGACAAGTGCATCTTATGAGATAATAGAAGAAGATGATGGTACTGTAAGGAAGGTGTTAGCCAAAAATTCAGAAGGGGGGAAAAAGGTGTGGGAAGAGACACAATCACACCTACCGGACGAAAGGGCATTTGCAGGAGCATTGGTTGTTATGGAGGTAATCCAGTCCATTGAAGGTGGAAACTCTGAATATCTAACACAAGAAGAAAAAGAGGAGCGATATGAGGCATATCTCAAGCAAGTTGCACAGGAACGAATAGCATACGGCGGTAAAGAGTATATTGATGCAGAATTGGAAGAGGTATAATGCTTGACAATTTTGCTTCACTCAAAAATGCAAAAACTCTTTTGGAGGTGCATGAGTCACCATATTTTCAGAAGCACTTTGTAGAAAAATATGTGAATAATCTCCCCCGATTTGCATATGAAGTATTCGGAAAAAAACTAACATATCAGCAGATAGAGATCATAGAGGCACATGATTGGATTGGTGGGCGTACTGCCGTGCCTTCTGGTCACGGTATCGGTAAAACCTTTTTTATTGGATTTATTGCTATCGCACACCTGCTACTGTTCCAAAAGTCAATAACAAGAATACAAGCACCAAAGGAAGATCAGGTCACAAAGTTTTCTTTCAAGGAAATTAAGTCAACAGCTTATGCACTTGATGAGCCAAAAAAGATAAATAATAGGCTTGTTAAGTCGGAATGGGCTTTTCTTCTAAAATTTATTCAGTTTAACACAACATTGATCTATATCAAGGGATTTAAGGAGAGTTGGTACATAGAGCCGGCTACCGCACCGAAAGGAGATCCAACCAACCTTTCAGGTCAGCATAATTGGAGCTATCTCCTTTTGCTTGATGAGTGTTCAGGTATTCCAGATACACACATAGACGGCTCTTTGGGGGCATTGTCGGAAAAGTTCAATAGTTGTGTAGCATTTTCACAGCATACTCGAACAAGTGGGCGTTTCCATGAATTTGTCACTACAAGCTCAAAAGAGCAGGGCGGTGTTTGGGGGGTAGTAAGAATGAACTCCGAACAGAGTCCGAGAGTAACCGCCAGTGCTATCGAGGCGTGGAGATCTACTTATACAGAAAATGAATACAATGTCAGGGTTTTAGGGTTGCCTCCACTATTTGAGGATGGCTTCCTTTTGAATACGCTTGAGGCACAGCAAGCATACTCTAAGCGGGGTAAAGACTGGATAGATAAATTAAGCTTTGATACGCTTACAATTTCAACCGATGTAGCATACACCGGCCTAAGAGATAGCAGTGTTGTAAGCGAACTAAGAGTAGCAGTTGTTTCAGACAGTACCGGAAAACTTCAACTCTACTGTATAGTAGATGATATTGATGTGTATCAAGGGAAAAATGCAAAACTTCCTACTGAACTTGCAGGAACGGCATTTGATAAATTGCTCCAAACACTCGACAGTGAAGGCGATTTTATGTTTAAGCGTCTCCCGATAGATGCCACAGCAGGAGGGCATGAAGCATACACGGTACTCGAAGGAAAGGTACTCGAAGCAGGTCTTGGTGATGCACTTGTTCAGCCTATTGTTTGGGGATCTGGGAGATTGGTAGGGTTCGATAAAAAGAGATTTGCAAACCAAAGAGCCAAAGCAAACATCATGTTAAAAGAGGCGATCACTCAAAACAGATTTTATATTGCAACAAACAGGTATAAAACAAGGGTTCTAAATGAGCTATCCCATATTCCATTCACATTCACAGCAGACTTCAAATACAAGATATTAAGTAAGCAGGAAATGGCTAAAAAAGGAATAAGATCACCAGACATTATTGATACCTTCTCACAGCAGTTTTTAGTGCCATATGTCCAAACAAACACGGACTACGATGAGAAGGAAGCAGTAAACGAGGATGAGGAAACAGTAGAAGATGAACTTGATGAGATCATGGAGTTTGAAGATGCTATTCTGAATGGATTAAATGGTCTCGATGAAGATGATGAAGAGTTCGACATAGAGGAAGCACTCGAAAACAGTTTGATTATGTAAAAAAGGTAAAAGATGAAACAGCAAACAGAGAAAAAAAGAGTTTTATGTGCATTGCAGAATACAAACAGCGTAGATAGATATACATTCTGCATTGTTGATATTGTAAAGCATATTGAAACAAACAAAATCATCAAGGCGGTCATACCAAAGGGGCTACTCCGTGAAAGTATTATTTTTGATGATCTCCGACATTACATACGGACAGTTTTTACAAATAAAAAGCCGGATTATGTAATTTCTACACAGCAACACTTTATGCAAGACTCATATTTCTATGATCTGTATAGCAGAAAAGATGAGCATGAATTAGCAAAGCTCTACATTGACAATTTCGAGGTACTTGTTAATCGGTGCGGAACACTGCAACAAGTATCCAACGGGGAAGGGCTGTTCTTGACCGATGGAGACAGTCAAAAATCAAAATGGAAATTCGATCATACCTCTCTAAGAATGGCAACATTTGCCTTCATGTTCAGTATTGATCTTGTTTCAAGGAACAAAACAAGCAGATTATTAATGAGCTTAAAAGAGGAGTAGCTCATCTCTCCTCTACACACTCGAAACAACATCAGCAAGCGATTGGAGCATACCGGTAAAATAATCACTCAACTCAAAGTAAAAACGCTCTCCCTGTATGATGTTGATCCAGTTCTCCTTTGACTGAATAGCAATATCGACACTAAGCGAATTTCGGCAAGACAAAAATGAAACAGTGGCGACAAGTCCAGTATCTTCACTATCTCTCATTGTGGTTGTCTTGACGATTGTTAATTCCTGCATGGCTAATTATACAGTTTTGAAATTAAGTGCAGTGCTACCCTACTTTTACCCTACTTTATTTCACTGTTTTAAAATTTGCTAAAATGAACAGAAAACAGGACTGCCTAATGACAATGACAACAGAAGAGATGATGACATTCAAAAAAAACTATCTTGACAAAATGAGCCAAAAAAGCCAAAAGGTTATACTCACTCCATACGATGTAAGACGCAAAGATGCTTGGGCATTGAAAATATTTGGAAGTTCTGAATATTCTTGGATGTTTAATGTGCTTATACCGAACATAGATCACGCAAAAGAGTACGGTTATGATATTAGTGTTTAAAAACACCACTTCCTTTTAGATACCATACAATATGAGTAGCATGAAAGTAAAACAAGTCAGCCGTATAGGTAGAGCATCAATTAAAACAAAACCGGTATCAAGAAGCAACCCAATTCTAAAGCACAGGTTACAGAACACCCAACTTAAAAAACTTGACAAGCAAACAGAGACAAAAAGAAAGGCTTTGACGGTTAGAGAGAACGGGAGAGCCATAAAACACTATCTTGAATATTACTCAAAAGGCATCACGGTTAAAAATGCACTTGATAAATCACTAAAGGTTGACATTAATCGTGCCAGAACACAACTTAGGGCATTTTATATCAAGACACTGCAAAAAGATGTATTCAAATTCACCGTTAAATCATCTGGGCTATACCCAGAGACACATCATCAAGTAGAGATCATGTGGCAACTCGACAAAGCAAATCTTGACAGACCGATACAGGAGATTTTTACAAATACACCGATCAAGGCACAATGTTCATGCGGGAGACATACTTACTGGTATCGGTATTTATGGACTACTGCAAAATCAAGCTTAGGGCTACAAGAACACCGCTTCCCATCTATCCGAAACAAAAACCTTGAAGGTATGTGTTGTAAGCACATGATTAAAGTAATGACCTCCATTCAGTCCGGTGGCTTTCAAATCACCTTTGGAAGATACATTGAAAACAAAAGACTTCAAAAGGGAACAAGACTTAGTGCAAAAGATAAGGTTAGAATTGCAGGTAAGTCGTTTGGTGCGGGTAGATAGATCAACTTCTTTAAAATCACCTACAAAAAGAGGTTATAATTTCAATACACCGGTAACGGTTGCACAGCGTTTCTGCCCCTTTCATATGTTTTTATGCAGTCCTTTTAAAAAACCTCAAACAATTATTGACTGCATAGAAATATTCCTTGAATTTTACTCTTTTTAAACTGATATACTTTAAATAAAAAGTTGATAGATGTTTCCAAATGAATTGATAGACTTGCACAAATCAAGAGAGAAAGAGATACTTGATAAGTGGATTGAAACCAAAGGCATTGACGCTATTGTGAAGCCGGTCAAGGTTGAGGATAACGGGGCTATTATTGCACATGATCTTGATCCATTCAACATTGAGATAGGCACAGTTGGTTATGAAGATGGTTCGATCATGGAGTATGATAATGAGTACAAAGCAAAGCTTATTATTGCTAATGAACAGTTCCAGTTTCTCAATGTGTCTTTTGACATCATGGTTGAGGAATACTTCAATGATAGTGACAGTTCAAACATGAATGAATTGTATTGTTTTATTGAGGGCGGGATAGTTCCAAAATCAAGCATCATCTCTTTTGAAAATTTCGACAATATCAGCATGAGGGTAGAGAGCATTATGAAAAAGAGACCGTTAAGCGACATTTATAGATACAGATTGGTAAGGTGCTAAATATGGCAAAAAACAAATGGTTGAATTTTGGTATTTTTGGTAAAAAAGCAGATACCGAGAACAATATAGACGAAGGTTCTGTAAATGATGAGAAGGCAATTCAAGACCTAACACATGAACTCATACAGGCATCAGTCCCCAGAAACCTTCTATTTGGTGCTATATCACAAAAAACCTTTGATTCGGTTACAAGGGATGTTGAGTATCTTAAACGACATGAAATGTATAGCGACTCATTTACGCGTGAAATGGTAAAAGTGATTATCGCAAGAGCCATAGGTGTAACACATGGCGATATTATGCCTTTTCAACTATCAATAAGTAAAAAAGCCGGCGTTAACGACAAGGTGAAAGCCGTACTTAATGATGATCTTGAACACATAGAGAGGGTTATATCAAAAACACTGTTTCCGGTCATTATGGATAGTCAGTTTTATGGAGACGGATTTACTGCTATTCAGCATGGAGAAGGGGTTGGCGTAACCGGTCTTGTCTATAACTTCTCTACCAAACCGTTCAATATTACGCCATTTGTAACAAATCAGGACAATACAATAGCCTATGAAGTAAGTGCAAATACAAACCTATTATCAAGCAAGCGAAAGTTCTCATCTACCGGAAGGCAGTATGTTCCGCCTATGAGAGTTGCAAGAATGAACGCACAATCCAACGGTATCATGGATATTCAAACAGAACACATAATGACAGTTGAGAACATGAACGCATTTAGCGATAAGGAGACACCGTATGAGGATTTTGTATATGGTGGTGTTGTTGAGGGGTGCTTGGATAGTTTCCATAACTACAAATGGGCGGTAAACGCCCTCTCAAACATGAGAATTTCAAGTTCAATGATCGAAAGGTTCATCACACACACACTTGATTCAACCAGTGAGTCAGAGCGTAAATTGCTAAGAATGGCACTCGAAAACAAAATTAAAGCCGTGAGGGATGCTGTCAAGAAGAGGGTTGATGAAAAAGATCCATCGGTGATGGTGGCAAACCACATCATACCAACCACATCTGAAAACACAAACTCTGTTCAGATTCAAGAAAGCACACCGCAGTTTAACCAACAGATAGATGATATTATGTTTCACATCAAAAGGTATATTGGAGACATTGGTTTCAATATCGAATTAACTCCATTCAGCGACTCAATGCTTGGAGGCGGAGAGAAGGACGGTTCGGTACAAAATTCCCTTCAAATGGATACACAGGGAGAGCAGATCAGGAAAGCTATAAAGGGTTATATCGAACATATTGCAAAAATACATTTTCTATCCAAATACAACATGGATATTGATACAAACTTTCTAAATATTGACTTCACTTCAACGATCAATAAAGCGAAAATTGATGCAGAGACACAAAGAATGGAGGCAATAAGCAATGTACAGCAAATTGGCGGGACTATAGACCAGTTGAAAGCTTCACAGTATCAAGACACGCCAGAAACAAGAATAATGCTCACGGAACTGCTGAAAGATACTATCTCAAACACATCAAAAGACAAAGAGGAAATGCTTGAAGCAATGATAAGCCACATTTTAACAAAGCCAGAAGAACCACAGGAAGAAGAACCACAGGAAGAAGAACCACAGGAAGAAGAACCACAGGAAGAAGAGATTTAACATGAAGAATACAATCGAAGATTTAGGAAATGGAACGCATAAAGTATCTATAAGTTTTGATGTCACCGAACACGGTCACAATTTCGGTATGCCGCGTAACTACAACCTTGCAAAAGTGCAGAAACTTATCCGGGCAAAAGAAGTCCAGAAGGCTATCAGAGACGGGTATGCAATGACTTTCTACGGACACGGTGCAAGACACAAGGAACAGGGGTATTTGGCAAATGAGCGGAACCATAATACTGGGGAGGAGCAAGAGCCTATCGGAAAGGTTACGAAACTCTCAATCAAGGACAAGATTGTTTCATACGAAGCACTACTTGTAGAAACAGTAGGGAACAAAACAAAAAGCGTTATCAAGATGATTGAAAACGGGATTGGTGGTTTTTCTTTTGTGTGGGATGTGAACAAAGGTATATTTTACGGAAGTGATTTTGTCCTTTCTCCGAACTTCAACGGAAACCGTGTAGTGATGGACTCGATTTGCAGTGATGGGTCATGTCAGCTCGATACAGCCATTCACGATGCGGTTGTTGACGCTATCGGAACACACGATGATCTGTATGATGAAGCCAAAGACCTTTTGGTACATCAAGACAATGTATCACAGGCATTGGAGTTCAAAAGCAAAATAAAAGCAATGCAGGACACCATAGCAACACTTGAAGAGAAGATAGATGAGCAGAAGATCACAATAGATAACTGCAATATCACGATCAAAGGGCAGAAAGAAAAAATAGAAACGCTCAAGAAGCAAAACAAAAAGGAAGTTGAAGATGCGGTACTCGACAGCGTAGAACCTCTAAATAGCAAGATCAATATTCTTAATGAGAAGGCTGAAAGGCTAAAGGTTTTAAGCGATGCAATAGAAACAGCAGGACTTAAAATCGAGAATGATGAAATTGTTTTGGATAGTGCATCATTTGGCAGTTTGCTATCGGTTGGGAATAGAGATCAATACAGTTTCGATGAAGCAGTGCTTGACAGCATCAGGAAACCTAAAAAAACACGCCGTGACGATCCAACGGTTGATATGTTCGAGTTTAAATATTAAGGCATACGGTAATGAAGTTTGAGTTTGACAGGCAAACCGGTTTTCTGATAACAAAAGTCATACTTGGCATGACATCAAAAGACAACAGCCGTGCAGATAAAAAAGAGCAGAATATTGTCATAAACAACAATATAAAAGCACCTGAAAATGGAGTCAAAAGCAGAAGATCAGCAAAAACATCAATACCGTTACAAAAAAATCATGGGAAAAATGCAAGTCCAAAACAATACAGCAACTACCAGATACCATACAATGCAATAGAGACAACAGGAACTATTGTAGGGGGAGAACTTTTCAGGGCAATATCGGAACTTGGTACGGCAATCGCAACACCATTACGCATGATTGGTGGGCTAAAGAGTGCAATAGGCAAATATAGAGACAAAAAGAAGCAGAAGGAAGCAGAAGAGGCATACTTCAGTGATCTGGAAGTACAAGACAAGCAGAGTGACACACTCGATGAGATACTAAAAGAGATTAAGAAGGGCGACACACCTTCAAAGAGTGGGCTACTAACGGGGGTTGGTAGCCGTCACGGTGCAATAAGTAGCTTTTTATTCAAAGGTGGTATCAAAGGATTACTTAAACGGCTTGGGATTGCCGGAATGATCTATAGCGTATTTGACGGGTATGGTGCAGAAATACAAAAAATAGCAGATAGTCAAGGTGTTGATGTTGATGAGGTGGGAATTTCTGATAAGCTACACGCCACTATAAACGGGGCAGGGCATGGAGTAGTTAAATTCCTGAATTTGCTTGGTGCTGATCTTGATCCATCCAAAATTGATGCTTGGACGCAGGAAGCCAGAAGTGGGGTTAAAAATACACTTGCAAACATAGAGGACAACTATCCTACATTCGGAAAAGCACTAAATGGCACACTTGATGCAGTTGATGGAGCATTAGGCAAAGCCACAACATACCTTGAAAATGCAATGAAAGTTCTACTTGATGCAGGGCGTAAAAAAACAGACAAAGAGAAAGAGTTTATCGAAGCACAAGACACTGTAGGCACATACGACAGGTATGGAGTTGTAAGTTTCCACACAAAAGAGGAGAGAGACAAAGCCTATGAAAAAATGCAGGAGTTAGCACCGGACTTGCTTAAAGATGAGAAGTTTGTAAAAAACTCTCCATACGCAAAAGTAGCAAAAAAAGCAATAAGCAAAAAGTATAACCAAGAGATAGTTGTTAGTGAAAAGAAACGCAAAAGAGAAGAGATCGAACAGCGAATACAAAAAGAGAGAGAAGAAGTGAGGGCTATGGAAGAGCATAAAAAGGGCTACGACAATGGTGATTTTTCCTCTATCATAAAACGAAAAGCACTTTACTCTTCAGATAAGGCATTTGAGGAGGAGCTTAAAAAGAAAAAAGCACTGCTCGCACAGCACGAAAAGCTATTGCAGACAACGACAGAGATAGTCAGGGAGGCAGAGAAACAGCTCAAAGAGATCAAGGACAATGAGACAGTAGGCAGCACCAGAGAAGAACCAGCAATAGGTAATGAAAGATCAAGCAAATATGTTGATATTGGAAACAAATTGTGGAAAACATCAACAATGGAGTATGAGGGGTTTAGAGATCATGTTTACAAGGACTCCAAAGGGTACTCTACTATCGGGTACGGACACAAACTTACAAAGCAGGAAATAAAATCAGGAAAGTATAAGAACGGGATAAGCAAGGAAGATGCAAAAAAACTTTATGCTACGGATAAAGCAAAGCACAATAAAAAACTTTATAATACTTTCGGATGGGTAAAAGATCAGCCACAGCAAGTAAGAGAAGCACTTGAAGATATGGCATACAATATGGGTGTCGGGGATGGGAAGCATGGCGGTCTTTCTGGATTTAAGAAAACACTATCTCTTATAAAGGCAGGGAAATACAAGGAAGCAAGTAAGGGTATGCTTAATAGCCAATACGCCAAAGATGTTGGGCTTAGAGCTGTTGACAACTCAATAAGAATTGCAAGTGCTGAACCAACATCTAAAAGTATAGATATTATTCAAAAATCAAAAGTTGCAACAACGGCAAAAGCAAAAAAGCCAACGCAATATATGACAGAAGCAAAAAGACAGGCACAAGACACAAAAGCAAACAGAAAAGATAATGGCACCACCGCAACCGCAACTGCCACAATAGATATAACACCAATCGCACAGGCAGTAAAAGAGGGTCAGGCAATGGTGGCAAAAGAGGTATCAAAAATAACAAAAAATGCAACCAAAACAACCAAAGCGGAAACGGTGATACAGGTGAATATCCAAAACAAATCAACACAGCAGAATATTGAGGGGCTAATATGAGCGTAGTAAGCAAGAACCCAATACAACATTGGCTTGATACACCAAAAGGAAGTTATTACGGCTATCCTAATTATGGGAACTCGATCCATGAACTACTGTTCTTAAACAATCAACATGCACAACACAAACTTGGGGTTATTGTTGATTCAATACGCAGAGATTTAGGAGATAGTGTAGCCGAAACAATACAGCATGTTTCTTTACATGTTGATGCAGACGACAGCAGTGTTTCTTATGTGGTTATCGTATCAAGTAATAGCATATCAATAGGAGAATATAGAGATGTTTAATGGTGATATAAATAGGCAAGATGTAACAGATTACTTTATGAATTTGGTAAAAAGTGATCCACGACTTACAAAGTACCAAAATGATCTTGGGATTATTGCACTTTCAAATGAATTGGGCTTTAAAGTAGATGAGGCAGTCAAGAGAATTTCAAACAGCTTTACCGAATTTTACGATCCAAACAGTGAAACCGCACTTTTGGCAAAACTCATGTATGAAATAGGATACCTGAAATTTCAAAAACCGCTAATCGTGAACGCAAAGATAAAAAGCAACAACGATATTGTAATTGAGAAAAACCAAAGATTTACAGATGGTATCAATATCTATCTATTAAATGAGTCAGTAAGTCTTGTGCATGGCATTGAGCAGGCAATCGAACTCACAAGAGGAACAATACGCACAATAAACACAGTAGTAGAAAATGATGTAATGTACCATAAGGTAAATTTGGGAACGACATACAGACGAATTTATGGTATCAATGCAAAGCGTGGAGATGATGAACTCGAATACTCACAGGCGTTCATTACGGAAAGCAGTGATGTTTCAATGGAAGTTGATATTTTTGGAAATTTAATCATGGTAATTAGAACCAACAATGTTCACGGTAAAAACGCATTGCTTGGAGATACAATTTCTATTGATGTGATGGAAACAGAACCTACCGATACAGTGCCTACATCAATGGCAATAATTGGTATCGCAGATGTGATATGCACAGAGATCACAAAAGCTGAAAATTACGAAACATATCTATCTATTCAGGAGATGCAGAGAATTTTGAAGTTCAACAAAAACATTAACAACTCTTTGGTTTATAATGAGGATTATAAGAGTTTTATCCGTGCAAACATAAGAGGCATTGATCTTATCAAGGTATGGCAACAGGAGGATGAGGACAGAGAGAATGGATCGCTTGCCTGTAACATCAACAAGGTGTTCTGCTCATACATACCGGTTGAAGAGGGGAGTGATCTAAACGATGAGATATACAATAAAGTCTCCAACGCAGTATATGGGAAATACATAATTTTTAGAGACCCCTCAATTTTCCCAATTACGGTAGAAATAAATATAACAAACAACTCAAAAAAATCAATCCCACTTGTGAAGCAGAATGAAATCAAGCAGAAAATTAGCGGGCATTACGATGATGTAGAGAAACGCCTAACAAAAGCAAATATTTACAAGGTGATCGTTGAAACGCTTAAAGATAACGATATAGATGTGGATATTGGAATGAGTGACAAAAGTAACTTTTTTGAAAATGCAATTTTTTACCACATTGGAATAAATGATGTTAACATAGACATTAATGAGAGAGACACATAGCATGAAGAATAATATTGTACTTGACGCAATATCTGGGGCAATAGAAGAAACAATAAAACATTTCATTGATATTGATGTGTACTACCATATAGCACCATATCTATCAACAGAAATTGTTGATGCTTCATGCCCATTTTTTGCAGACAACAGAATAACCATTGACAAAAATAACACAAACAGCGATGACCTCAAAACAATATCTTATTTAGCACCATTCCAAAGAAGTAGAGTAGCTTACAACCCAAAAAACATAGATTACTATCTTAGGACACTTGGGTATATCGAGTATAGTGAGACAGCGAGTAACATATTATGCTTCATGGATGGAGAGTGCGGTAATGAAAACAGAAATATAACCTATGAAGAATGGCTTAAAATACCTTGAAAATGGCTTCTCTTTATCGGCTATAATAGTACATAAAAAGGTCTTTTGTGGCAGATAATAAATGTAATTACATTGTCTCTAACACCATAGAGATCAGTGAAGAGTTTAAGTTTATCATTTTACATGACCTGCACAAAAGGCAGGGTAGATACACGTATCTATATCCAAGTTCAATAAAAATAGCGTCATTTGCAATCGGTGTAGTTACTGAATCGGTTGCAACAATGTCGAACTAAGAGGGGCAATATGGCAAATCCATTAGGAATGGCGGTAATTACAGGCACTGGTAAAAATCTGCTCGTTAATGCACTTGCAGGTGGCGATAAGGTAGTGCCTAAATTTTATAGGTTTAGCAAAGAAACATACATTGCAGACAGCTCTATGACAAGCGATGATATAGAAACATACTGGAAAGAGAAAGGTATTGATCTATATCAAGTCGTCACAAATGACACTATAGAGTTCACGATGATAACAGAGGCTATTGATGCTGAATACCCTGTAGCAACAGTCTCAATGTATCTTGAGGACGGAACACTATTTGCAGTTGCAAATCCGAGATACCCGATAGAGGCACTTCAACGACAAATTGCAAAAATACAATTATCATACGAGGATATGACGCAAGCACTTGATTTTGTATATTTGCCTTTTGATGAGACGGAGCAGGATTTGTCTCTTCTTAACACAATCGCCGTACATGGCAATCAAATTACAAAAAACACTCTCAAAATAGAGGGCATAAAACTACAAGGAGTAAGTTAATGGACTTAAATAGTATCAATGCAAATATCAATCGTTTGCTAACGAACATATGGGCAATCACCTCTTTTTTAAAAGAGTTTGCCGTAGATGGTGCAAAAAATGTAAGTATCACTTATATCAATGCAGATGGTAGTGAGAGTGTGAAGACATTTTCAAACATTGCGAAGATGACAGCAGATATCAGAGCAACTATACGCGGAGAGATGCACAAAACAGTTTATGTAGACGAGGTGAATGGAGACAATACTAATAGTGGCTCTTCATCCAATCCACTCAAAGATATTCATCTTGCTGTTAGCAAAGTTCCTCACGGTGGAAAAATCCAAATAGTTCTATTGAGCGATTGTAATTTTTCAGCGAATGTATATTCATATAACAGAGTTATTCAATTTTCGTTAAATGGATTTTCTTTAAAAACTGTTAAGTATGGAAGTGCAGATGCAGAAGAAAAAATGCTTCTATTCTCAATAAATGGATTTTCCAATACTGTTTATTTCTACGGTAATTCTAAAGATGGCTCAAGAGTAGTATTACCAATACTGGCAGATGATGAAGACATTTTTAGTCGTGATCACTCTGTTTTTATTAAGTCTTCTGGTAGTGACGCACCTGAAAACTGTTGCGTTCATTTTGGATATGGAGCAGATATCGAAGATAATGGGGAGTTTTATATCTCATCTGTGACAAATAGTGCAGGTTCTTTCTCATTCAGTGGCGGAGAGTTAATACAAAGCAATGATAGTACAAGAGAATTAACTGATCTTGTAAGTGGAATAAACAGAAACGCTGACGGTCTTCCACTAAATTTACAATCAAACTTAGAGTTTTAGGAGATAGCAAATGTTGATTAAATCATTGATAACAAAAACGGGTGTTCTTTACAATGTTGATACTGTAAAGGATAAAGATTTACTTTTAAAAAAAGGTTTTAATATTGAAGAGTTAGAAGCTAATGAAAGTTTAAAAGAGAAGCGAAAAGCTTTTAACAATGCAATTCAAACACACTTAGACTCTAAAGCTAAAAAGTTTCGTTACGACAATATGATGAGTGCGAGAAGTTATGCAGGTTATGAAAATCCGTTTCAAGAGGAGGCTCAAAAACTAGCTGTTTGGGCTTCTAATTGTTGGGTAAAAGCTGGTCGGATTGAAGTTGATATACAGAGGGGCAATAGAGATATGCCAACTATTGATGAAGTGTTAGCTGAACTACCAGTATATGAGTAGATAAATAAAATATAATAAAAAAAGGAGCAAAAAATAATGCGTCAGAAATAGAGGCTATTATTGCATAATGCACATCAAAACGCAGCCAACCGGGAAAGGAACTGAAATAGTTGTTGAGGACTTCTCTTATAAAGATATTACTCTAAAGAAAGGTTTTGAAAGTGACGGGGCTACCGTGCCTCGCATTTTATGGGTTGCCTTCCCCCCATTCTATCCAGACTACAAAACTGCTTCTATGGTACATGATTATCTATGCAATATAGATCAGTACCATAAGGCAGATAGATACTTCCATGAAATTCTAATCAAGACAAGGGTTAAAAAAAGCACACGATTGGCACTTGTTTATGGTGTCAGAATATGGCATAAAATAGCATACAGGAATAACAACCAAAAGAGATCATGGTTAAAACTGTATGAATGGCTTGGAGATTGCAATGCGTAACCTATATTTATTATATACAATCTCTGTTTCACTTATCTACCCAAAAACAATATATGTAAATCTGCCATGTGAACAAATCAGGGAATATGAAACAGTGGGTATGAAACATACAATAGAAAATCATACATACAATGGAAAGATAGAGGCAGTTAACCCAAATGGACTAGAGGTAAAAATATCATACGGGTGCATCCATCACACTAAATACCGAAAAAACGCCTTAAAAAACCACATGGCATAAACGGAACTATTGTGTGGGGTGACGGATATGCAAACCATAGAAAAAATGAAAAGTTTTTTGGTGAAGTGAAAATAAAAAGCAAAGATTGGGAGTATGTTGTATTTGCTGAAAATGGTGATTTTAACTTCAATGTAAGTGATATTGGGGAATTTGTACTATCTGCTTATGACGGAGATCAGTCAAACAAATATCCAAATACATTCATGCTTAATGAAGAGGGGCAACTCTTTGAAAAAAGAGACAATAAATAGGCTAAAATTAACTCACTAAGTGATGTTCATTTAAAATAAAAAACAGGGAGTTAACGTAACGATATGCCCGAACCAATAAGTGTAGCTACAGCTTCCACAATCATAGCAACCGGTGTAAAAGTTAGTGCATTTACAGCATTTATCGCACTCGTAAGTACCGACATGGATATTATGATGGTATTAATTGTCGGTGTGATCGGTGGATTTGCATATATCGGAAAAGAGTTTGTTCTTGAGGAGTTTATGGAAAACCCAATCAAAAACCTTCTAAATATGCCCTTTTCGATATTGATGGCAATTTCACTGACTGGAGTTGTGTTTTATGCCGGGAAAGATGGCTTCAATCCCCATGTAAAAGATTTAGGTATCTATATTTGGATCTTCTTAGCTTTCATGGCTTCCATGAACTACAGGAGAGTTGTAGATACTCTTGGAGGGTTGATTGTAACCATTATAAAGATACTAACAAGCAAATGGGAGAAGTAAGCTTATGATACATAGTTTAGCAAAAAGGTTTTCTATGAGAGTGATTATTATTGAAATAATCGTATCAAGTATTTTGGCACTTGGTACATGGATTTATTTCGCACTCAATGGATTTTTATAATTCAAAAAATTATTTTTAGGAGGAAGTTTACTTGAAAAACAGGGAAGCTCTTGATTATGTGGCAGAACAAGGTAAGGACAGCCGGACAATTATGTTTAATGCAACAATGGGTGCATTGACGGTATTCAGCTTGTCTGTTGTCCCGACGATAGAACCAATATATCCAACAATAGCAAAACTGATACAGCCTACACTATTGTTTGTGTCAAGTATAGGCGGTGTTGTTTTGTATGGTTTGACACTTAAAAAAGGAGCAGATGGCGGGTATAATCATCTGTTTAACAAAGATGCTGATTAAGATAATTATTGCCTTGTCGGTATCTCTGGTGTTTGCTATTTCGTACAACCTTATACTAAGGCATGGAATTGATAAGAGAGATCAGGAAATTACCAATCTTGAAACAGTCAATGAGACAAAAAACATTGAATTAAATATGACATCTATAGCATCTAAGTCAATCGGGGAAATACAACAGTTAGACCTACAAAAGCAACAGCGATACAACTTGGCAGTCGGAACACATACGGAAACATTCTAAGGAGTACGCAATGTTTACAATATTAAATAGACTTAGAGGCACTTACTCTATTACATCAAAACCAACAGAGGCTCAACTAAGAGATCAAGAAGGTGCAAAAAATGGGACACACTATCTTGCAAATCTTGTTGCACCAATGAATAGCAACTACTATACATATTACATTGTTGCCTTGCTTATTCGTGGTATTTGCTGGTTTGGGTTAACACTGCTTCCGCTTGTTGCATTTGGGTACATGAATATTCAAATCTATGTGCTTATGACTGCATCACTTGGGACTGGTTTCCCTCTTTCGGTTGTTATGGCTGACGGTCTTGTAGCAAACAATGGCGGTTCTGGTGCAGAGATCATATACGGTCTCATACAGGATATTGTACTATTGTCCTTTGTATGGATTATATTGATATGGTGACTATCGTGAAATTTTTATGTTTTTTACTTGCAGTAATTGTCTTTAATGGATGCAGTGAAAAAATTGTCTCAATGCCTCCAAAACTACACACGATAGACCCAAAAACAAAAAAGCTTCGGAAGTGTACGATCACATACACAATACAAGCAGATGGGAATGTCACACTCCCTCTTGATGATGCAATGTGCATCACAAACAAACTTTCAATGTCGGGAAAAAATTGTGAAAAATTGAGAATAGCAAACACGGCACTAAATGATCAGATCAGGCTATTAAATTCATTCTCTAAAAAAGCAAGAAGATAAGCAGTGCAAGATGCCACCCAGTCAAAAGATTTACGGCTGAAAACGGTGTGACATTATGCAACAGGTGTCATAGATCACTTCATATTGATTTGTGCGGTGGGTATCGAAAGAAAACAATAAAGAAAGACTTTCATAGACTGAAAGCAATATCAAAACTAATATTGAAGGACAACAGAGATGAGTAAACGACCAATTAAATTCAGTTCCATAGGGAGAAACCTTACAGAAGAGGTTTATCTTGGCTACACATACAAGACAAATAAAAGAAAAATTGACTCTATCATTGTTCATTGTAGCGACAGCCCACAGGGGAGAGGTGACGATGTTCACGATATTGACAGATGGCATCTTCAAAGATGGGGTAGCCGTTCAGGAGTAGGTTATCACTATGTGATACTTGAGGATGGAACTATCCAAAAAGGAAGATGGGTTGATGCTATCGGCTCTCATGTGAAAGGTCACAATGCACACAGCATAGGAATTTGCAGAATCGGTGGAATGGACAAAGATAAAAACCCTCTCTATGATGCAACACTAGAGCAAGTTAAAAGTATTGTTGCACTATCTGCGTTGCTTAAAAAAATGTATCGTCTTGAAAAAAAAGATATTTTGGGGCATAATGAATTTCCGAATGTAAAAAAGAGTTGTCCATTGATGGATATGGATAGAATAAGAGATTTGTTAATTTGAAGCTATATGGGGCTTTGTAGGGGGCTTTCGAGTCCCCCCTCTGATACTTTTTTACTCCTTTGATACTCCACCCCATGAATGAGGTGGTTTTACGCTATGTTTTGATAAGCTCTTTATTTTCGTATCTATTACAGATAACTTTCAGATAAAAATCTTCTATTCTGCTTGAACAAATGAAAATTGGATACTTTTCATTTTTCCTCGTGAACTCTCTTCCGATAAAAGCATACTCGCTCCATTCAACAACAATTTTTCTTTTTTTTGCAACACTGTATTGTAGAATATCACCCTCATAAATCTCATTTCCATTATTATCAAGAACCCCAGTAAACTGCCCTATACTCTCTTTATCAACAAGATAGACGACACTTTCTCTTGAAATAACATTTTCTGATAAGTAAGTAATAATGTAGGATTCCCCATTTGAGTGTCTACACAGACACCCATACACCCACTCTTCTCTCTCTTTATTGTATCCTCTAAATTTAATCTCTCTCATGTTCAACTCCTGCAAATTCTAATAAATCTATTTCATATTCGTGCATCATTTCCATACCCTTAAAACATCGCATACAACATCATGCACTATACCATGCACAAATATATTATCGGTAGCATCAATATACTCAAATTTTTTCATTTTCTACTCTTCAGATTGTTTTTTGATTATGCTAAATGCTTCATTGAAGGCATCAATACTTAGTGTATCAACTCCCTTGTAGTTTCCGTATGGGATTTTGTGTAGTTTCACAAATCCCTTTTTGCTTACAACCGGTTCTCCGTTCTGGGTATCTACCTGTACCGTAAAGCCTTTGTTGTTATGTCTGTATTCTCTTAGCATTATCTTCTCCCACTGTTTGTTTTTGGTTTTTGTTTACGCAACCATTTACGCACCGCTTCATTATGTGATTTTGCATAGATAATCACGCCCTCTACCTCATACATGCTTACGCTGTGTGTGAGCGTTTTTTATGTCTGCATCTTATTTCCATACCTTAAAAACCTGCCTCTCTCTTTAGTCTTTCCCACTTGATGCGATCATGCTCAAACTCAAACCCGTTTTCGTTTAGGATTTTTGTAACCCAGTCAATGTGATTACATAAATCACGATTGCTAATTTCAGTTGTTGATGTCTTGCCATCTGCATCAACCGGATAATTCAAATTCATAAACTTGAAAATTGTTTTCAATGAACTATCTTGCTCAATTGGTGTGTCTTTTGGAAGTGCAACACAATCATAGTCCTCATCTTTCCAGAAGATAAGGCATGTACCTGTGTTCATGTCTCTCCACTCCCCAAAAGAAACACTCCTTGTTTTTTTAAAAAACTCTGAAAGTAAAGCATGGTAAAACCGGTTAAATGAATTTGAAATGTTCATTTTGTGGCTCATGTCTTATTCCCCAGTCGATCCAAATCCGCCTTCACGCTCTTTGTCCGTGTCGATACCAAAGAGATAGCCTTTGTGTTCAAGCAGTGTGATTTGTGCGATTTTGTCGCCTTTTCTGATCTCGTATCTACTTGAAGCTGTTATGTTTTCACCTTTTGAATAAGGGCTAGGGCTTCCTAGTTGAGACATTTCAATAACTTCCTCGTCTGCAAAATATTCAGCATCAACCATCTTTATCGGATTATGAATAATCATCTTAATCTCGTCCTTATAATCAAGGTCGATGATGCCTACACCATTTGGCAAAATAAGACCTTTTTTACCGAGAGATGAGCGTAGCATGAGCTGGAGATAGTGTGACTTTTTAAAATCTTTTACATAATCAATATACATACCAAGACCGAGCTTGTCCCACTCTTGCACTATGGTTTTAGGAAGCAACTCTTCATCAATCGCAACACCAAGCCCGATAAGTTTCGTCTCTCCTGCACCGATCAAGGCATCTTTAGATGCGTACAGATCAACACACGCACTATATTTGCTTCCTCTTGTCGGCTCACAGCCTTTTGTTAATACTTTAAACATTCATTCCCCTTTTTTAATGCTTTCCTGCGTCTCTTCTCTTCCGCTTTCCAATGAGTTTGCAACTGTATGATTTGCAAGCCGTAAACCTGTTATCGTAGATTTTACAATCTCCACTGTCAACATCAAGGAATGGGCATACATCTTTCTTTTTTGCAATAGCAATAAGATAGCCGACTGAATTATCACCAGATGCCACTATCTCAACACCAAGCTTTTTAGCCTTTATCCCCTCGCTAAAATCAAATAGCAGTGGAGGGTTTACACAACACATCCCACCGCAACTATTACAATCAAACACTATAAAACCTCCTCATCAATCAATCTGTCTTTTCCAAAGAGAACAAAGTCTCTAATATCATTCCAGACACTTTCAAACTTCAAGCGTCCACTCTCCATCATTTCGCTACCGACACGGAACTTTTGAACCTCATAGTTGTCCTTGCTTGCAGTAAGAAGAGTAAAGCTAACGGTACAATGCTGCCCTATACTTTCAAGCCAGTTTTCTACCAGTAGCGTATAAAAGTAGGCTTGTAAGTCATAGCCAATATCACTTAGCATATAGCGCAACTTTGTCCTGCCGTTTACAGGGTCTTTCCTTAGGCTGAATGGGTTAAAATAAACCGACTTTAAATCAACTATCTCAACATGGCTAAACTTTCCATTGGCTGATTGAGTTATATTCAATTTATCCATCTTGCACTTGACTTTTACGCCATCAATCTCTCCAAATAGAGCCATTTCACAATTCAAACCATCGATCATCTGCGGGTACTTGTAAGCTATGTTTTCGTATGACTTTTCAATGAACTCAAATTCTACAGTGCTTATTCGTACCCGATCATCGTCTGGTCTGATCCGATCAGAAACAAAATACCTTTTGTCAAATTCATTATGCTCCAAAACATAACAGTGGAACGCACTTCCAATATCAAAAAGTTTTTGCAGATCACTATCCACTTTATGATTAGGGAACATGATTACATTATGCAGGTTCTCTTTGTAAACTCTTTTCAAAAATGAAGCCGAAACAATCAACTTGTCGTGTGCATCAATAGGTGACATTTCCTTCGAAATATCGCCCATGCCAAAATAGAGCTTGTCCGAAATATCTTTAAGCGTAAAGCCCATTACAGAGCCTTAATCTCTTCCATGAGTTGACCAAGTTTTACACTATCGTACTCTCTCCAGTCATTCTTGATCACCATAACCTCAGATATTCTTGCCTTTTTATCGTTATCTGCTTCCATATAAAAATCCATAATGTCACTCACCGTTACCCCAAACAAGCTTTCTTCAACTTCTGCTTGTGCTTTAAGGTCAACGGGCTTCTGTGCTTCATTGACATTCGGTGTTGCATTTTCTTCAATTTTTTTCTGCTCATTTTGAACATTGAAGGCTTCAACATATTCAAGCATCATGTTTTTACGATGTTTTGGGATAAACATATCTCCCATTGCTCTACGCACTGCCTTGTGAGTCCATGTTTGGATCTTGTATTGTGGCATCTGGAGTTCTTTTGTGACCTCTTTTGCATAGTTTACTTCAATGAATTTAGTCTGTGTAGGCACTTTGATCTCATTGTTTGAAATATCATCTAAGGTGATCTCCCACCCTACCAAGTGTTCATCTACCCACTTTGAATTTGTGGTATCTATCTGGATCTTTTGCTCCATCGTCATATTGCTTTCAGTTACAATCGTCCCGTTCAAGTTGAACACAAGATCAATTTTCAAAAAGAAACCTGCATCAAAAGCCATTTGGATATGCCCTTGCTTTGGAATCACGATCGATGCAACCATTCCACGACCTTTTACATTGAAAGGGAGTACATAAATCTCTTTGTAGATTGGGTTTACATTTAATCCGAGTTTTGTAGCGTTAAGCGCCGTGATAAGTATCTCTTTTGGAGGTATCTTCTCCATCAAATAATTGTTTTGTGCAAGCTCTAGGAAGTTTGTCTGAAAGTCCTGTTCTTTTTCAATCGGAATAACAGAATAAACATAACTCTTATTCTGCTGTAAAACTGTTGCAAGTTGCTTTCTGTTCTGCTCTGTTTTTGTTAATGCCGTGTTCATATTACTCTCCTTTTTTATTATAGAGTCTTATCATGCTTAGGTGTGCTTCAAATCTTCTGACCAATTCTTTTTTGGCTTTCTCCTCACTTACCGCTTTGATTTCCATATTCGCAAGAACTTCAATATCGTTGATACTGACAAGGTAAATGCTCTCTTCACTATCCGACTGTATGACCTCTTCCGGCACTGTTTGGATCTCTGCCTCAATTTCCTTAGCATCAAGTTCTGCAATTCTGGCGCTAATTGAAGTACCGAGTGTTTTTACATTTTCTTGATTTTCTGAAAATGTAAGTTTTGGGTAAATCTCTCTTAGCTTATTTGCCATTTCTATAAGAACCTCTTCCCCAAGAATCATATTGCTTGACTGCTCTTTGATCTCTTCGTAGATTTCAAGTAGTTCGCCGTCTGCATTTTGCACCGCTTCCTTTTCTTTGATAGCCTTATTCGCTCTGATATTTCCTTCCATGAGTGCTATCTTGTTATCAACGCTTCTGATACAATGATCCGCAATGTCTGGATACAAGTCAGGAACACTCTCTCTAAACTTCGCAAGTTGATTGATGTTTGCTTCAAGCGCGTTTGTGTCTCCATCAACTGTGAAGTTAACCATATAGCTGTCAAACTGCTTGGATTGTAGTGCTTTACGATCTTCCAGTTCTTTTGCTTCGAGGATAGGCTCTGCAACTACTCTTATGGCTTCTGATACGGCATCTCTTATACCCTTTGTAAGTTTCCCAGTAGAAGTGAAAATGTTTGTCTTTCGCTTTGCTTCAATGAAGTCCTTAAAAGCGTCCATGCTTACGACTTCGGCAAGAGCATCACTTTTTAGTCTGCTCTCGAAATACTCACGGATAGCCCTCTCTCTGTTTTTGTAAGTTTTTTCATTGATCTCGTCAATCTTCCGTGTAAGCTCTTCGTTCATCTCTTTGAACTTTGCTTCATTTTTAGTATAGTTCCCCGCAATTTCCTTTAGGGGGTTTGTAACTGCTTTTCGTGTCTCAATAAGAAACTTCCCAAATTCTGCAACCATTTTTTTTGCTTCGGCTACACTTTCAGCGTCAAGACTGTTTTTAACAACCTCGTCTTTATAATTCTCGATTTTAGTGATGAGATCAGCTATCTCTTCGGCATTGTCCTTTACCTCTCCACCCTCGAAACTTATCACAATTGGATTAACTGGGTAAACTTTTGATTTATTCCACTCGATCAGCTTATCAACCACCTCTGTTTTTTCCAACCCAACGATATTGCCTATCGTGGATATTACACTTTGAATTTCACCCATTTCCTGCTCCTTATCTCTTTTCAATAATAAATTTGCCACAGACAAAGGTAATATAAGTAACCTCATTCTGCTTCTGTTTTCTTCTTCTTGCAAGTTCTTGAGCTGTTCTTACCTCATCGACTCTCATATTTCTTCTCCTGCTTCATAAATGCCAGAATAAAAGCAAGTTTGTATCTTGCTCTAATCATTTTATTAAAGTCCTTCGTGAACAAATGGACTCCCGAAAGGGGTTGTATTGCCCCCCCTAATTCTTACCCTTCCTGCCCGTCCATTGTATGGATCAAAATCTTTATTTTTATACTTCTCTGCAAGTTCTCGCATCCTTTTCAGCCTTTTACCATTTACATTTTGTGTATGTTGATATGGTTGCATCCGTGTCTCCTATCGTGTTTTTTTACTTGTAAGAGAATGGTAACATTGTTACCCTTAAAAGAATATAAAAATGGTAAATATATTACCTTTTTGTTAAAACAATAGTATTTTGTGTGATTTTACCAAATTTATCTTGTGAGACCAGAAAAAAATCCACCGACCACCTATAAAAGGCTTCCCTGCTATCTACCCTACTGATCGTATCGTCAGGCAATAGCTTTTTTACCCTGTGGAGATGTATTCAGCAAGTTCCCTGTTTGTCATATTTTTATGCATATTTAAGGGTAAAAAAGTTACCATAATGCCATGAAAACAATAACAGTAAAGCAAATCACAAATGCAATCAATGTGTCAGACAACTTGGCAAGGAAGTATTTAAGGGGTGCGAACAAGCCATCCTATGAGAATATGCTAATCCTGAACAAGAAGTTGAAGATACCTTTCACTGCATGGATTGATATAGTCTCATATCTGAATGTCAGACAAGTACGACATAAGCAAATAAGGTAGGGTAACGATGAAGCTAGTTGATGTAGAACAAGGAACAGATGAATGGATAAATGCCAGAATGGGAGTAATCACAGCTTCACGCTTCAAGGAAGTCGTGACTCCGTCGCGATGTGAGCCGTCAAAGAGTTGCGACGCGTACAGGAATGAGCTTGTAGCAGAGAGATTTGGGGTAGCCTCAGAGCCATTCAAGAGCAGGGCGATGGAGCTTGGAACCGAATTGGAGCCAATCGCCCGTTCCATATTTGAATTCATCACTGGGCTCAATGTGCAAGAGGTGGGTATAGTATTGTCAGATTGTGGGCGTGTCGGAGTATCGCCAGACGGACTGATTGGCGAAGATTGTGGGCTTGAAATAAAATGCCCGCTACCAAAAACACATATAAAATATCTGCTTAGCGGTAAGCTCCCTATCGAGTACAAGGCACAAGTGATGGGGTGCTTGGCGATCACGGAGCGAAAATTTTGGTATTTTATGAGTTATTGCCCCGGGCTACCCCCGCTGATCCTCAAAATAAAGAGAGAGGAAGAGTATATAGCAAAACTAAAAAAGCACCTTTTTGACTTTGCGGATAGCGTAGACGAAGTCGAAAAAAAAATAAGAGTCAGAATGTGAAAATCATAAACATCAAAGGGGAGTGGTACCTCCTCGACGACTCCAGCGACGATATAGTCCTCACAAAACTAGACGCAGACAAAACCTACACCGTCCAAAAAAAGACGCAAAAAGCCCGCTCAGCCCTCCAAAACGCGTCACTCCACCTCTACCTCTCAAAACTAGCCACCGCCCTAAATAGTGCGGGGTACGACATCAAAAAGACGCTATCCGTCGATGTAGCGTGGACGATGACAAGTGCAAAGGAGCTATTGTGGAGGCAGATCCAAAAAGTGATGACAGCAAAAAACAGCTCAACAGAGCTAAAAAGTGACGAGGTAACGACAATCTACCGAACCCTAAATAAAATAACCTCGGAGAGATATGGGGTGAGTGTAGAGTTCCCAAGTACCGAAACGCTAATCAGGGAGCAAAATGGAGAGAATTTACATTAAATTAAGCATTTTTCTACTATAATTACTTCGTGCAACAGCACAAAGTGTGTCTATCAACAATCTTTTCCTTTGGTATTGATATCTAGGCTTAGGGGGTCATCTCCCAAGCCTAGGGTTAGCATATTCTCCCCCCACTCTTTCTAGCATACTCCTTTGATTAGCGACGGGGGGGTAACGAAATCGAGATTTAAAAATGTATTACGGGGTACCAAGCCCGTGGCATCATCTTTTAGATGGTACCCCGTAGTGCATTACGGTGTTTCAATAGGTGCTTGGTACCCATCTACTGCAATATCACAAAAATAATCACTAAAATTCAACACACCAAAACAGTATGAAAAATTTGATAGAAATAGCACGCACTCAGATAGGCACAGATAGCGTCAACGCGGTTGATAGCAGGGTTTTGTACAAAGAACTTGGCTTGGCTACTGGGCAATACCCCAGATGGATCAAGGCTAACCTTGTAGACCTCTTTGAGGAAAACGAAGACTACATGGGGGTTCGACACGATGTCGGGGGCAACAGCGTCCTGTCCTATATTGTCACACTTGATGTGGCAAAACATTTGTGCATGATGGCAAGAACAAAAAACGCGATGGAGTTCAGGAAGTATTTCATTGAAGTAGAAAAGCAATCACAAAAGCCTCTCACGATCGCAGAGCAAATATCTCTGATCGCCAAAGGTCATGCCGAGGTGAGTGATAGACTGCTCAAGCTTGAAGCGACAAAACGACTCGAAGCGTGGCAAGAGAAAGCCCTTCACGACGCGAAAAACAAAAAAGTATACGCCCTAGGTGGCATGGATATAGAGCTAGTCCGAAAACTACACCGCAAGGTTTGGGCAGTATTCAAAAAACACTACAACCTCCCGCGATACAACGAGCTACCGTCAGTCAAATTTGACGAGGCGTTAGCGTATATTCAGGGGATTACCATTTCGGATCTACTGTAGCTCTAGTGGTATGATGGTATAGGGAGATAGCCTTGGGCGCTATGTGTACAGTAGATTAGATATGCTATACTATTTAAGCCCAAACTAAGCCTAATATGTGATACTACACTTATCAAAACAAAAGGATTAAAGATGGCAAGAGTAGGCAAAGACTACAGGAGTAAAATAACACGACAAGGAAGGCACCCCCCCCCACGCCCAAAATTAACACTTTTTTGGGTATAATTTACAATTAAATATATTTTTATGGGAGTCCAATCCAAAAGAGGCTTTTGCCTCCCATAAGGATATATGAAAATATAGAGTGATTGGACTCCACTCTCTCCTTTACTACAAAATCCGAAAGAAATTTCATGACACACAGTTTTACGGTAGAAGTTGCCAATATTGTCGGTATCGAAAAGGCTATTATTCTTGAAAATATAGCCTTTTGGCTAAAGAAAAACATAGCAAACAAAAAGCATATCCACGACGGCTACGCATGGACTTACAACACTTATGAGGCTTTCGCTAGCCTATTCCCATATATGAAGATCAACACAATCAAGAGGGTATTGAGAGAGCTTGAGAGAGACGGTCATATCGTCGCAAGAAGCGACTTGAACGAATCCTCTTGGGATAGAACAAAATGGTACACAATAAGCAAACATTCGACAGTGAGAAACTTTATTCTCGATGGTGAGAAAAATAACTATCGAGAGGAAGAAAAGTCACATTCTTTTAATGAAGCAGATAAAAAACAACAGATAAAAAACAGAGATAATAAACAAAAAAATACTAAAAAAAGTAAATTCGAGAAATTCAAAGCCCTCCTACTCGAAAATCTAAAAGCGAAAAAACTAATGACATTCGCAAACAAGATAAACAGCAAGGCTGAAGACACACTAAAAGAGATAGACGAAGATAGACACGAACAAATAGTGCTAGACTACACAGCCTACATCGACCGCAACCGCAATATGTCCGCTAGGCTAGAAAAGTGGCTTGTAGCTTACTTAGAGGGCAACCTAGAAGCGATCGAGTACGGGGGGGGTAAGGCTGAGAGCCGAAGTGGGGCAAACCCGCACAAGAGAGGCACTATAGCGTACGACTTGTGGGAGCTAGCAACCGCGAAGAAAAACGAGGTTGAGGTTGAGGTAGTGGAGGCAGTAGAATGGGGACACTAGCCAAAACTCGCCTAGCGAACATCATGGGGCTAGATATCGAAAGCATACAGCACTCCGTAGTGATAGAGGAGGCTCTGTACTCCGTAAACGATGTAGAGGACTTCATTGAGTACATTCGGGCAAATCGTGGGAGTATAGCCTACGAGGGCAAGACGGCGAAGCTAGATATACTAGCTAGCCGATACAAAAAAATGAAGCGTGACGAGTTGCTCCCGCACGACAAAGCGAGTGGGTATGCAGGGAAGCTTGTTGCCAAAGTGGAAATGGCAAAGGCAACGCTGAAAAATGCAATCGCGGACGGGGTGCCAACACCTTTCTCCTCTCTCCAAGCGGACGGGGAACGGTTTTTTTTCAATGATGAACTCAGGGCGTTGGCGGGTGTGTCCAAGAACCCAAGTGTGATCATTGAGACTCTGGAGCGTGGAGAGCTAGAGGAGAAGCTAGAAGAGCTTTTTATCGCTTTGTACATCAAGCGGGTAGAACGGGCGGAGACTGGAAGCCGTGAGGCGATGAAATTGGCGGAGGCGGTCAAGTTTTGAAAGAAAAGATAGGGGGTGGAGACATTGAAATATCGGTAGGGGATAAACAATGAATCACCTACTCAACAAAATTCACAATGCCGACATGAGGGAACTCATCAAGGAGGTTGCACAACGGGTTCAAGCAAATTTGGAGGAGCGACTAAGTGGGCGGGTAGTGACTTTTACAAGAAATCACTTGAAAGAATAGAAAAGGCAAAAGGAAATTATGGTCTTTTTGCGGGATTAAATTAAAAGGAATAAAAAAATGACAAAATCAAAAATGAAAAAAGCAATCAAAAAGCTACAAAAAGAAAACGCTCAACTCGAAGAGATGCAAAAGGACTTAAAAAGTTTTTTTGACGATGCAACCACAGAAGTAAAGAAACTTAAAAAAGAACTTCTTTTGGAGAGGGAGTGTTCGGGTCACTTAAATGAGACAATTGGTGATAGATGGCTAATGCTACAAAAAGAAAAATAGGGAAGGCTTACAAAGCATAGTTTTTGTGGTAGAGGGGAAGCATGAGTCACTTATATATAGTTAATCACTACACTGAAAGTCTAAGCAGTATTGCAATATCTCTTGGGAAGCACCGTGATTTTTTTTCACACATGAAAAGGAACACGCCAGAAATGTTTTCATATCTCATGGAAATTGGATGCGGAAATATTGAGACAGGAATGAAGAAATATTGCAGTGAATCGTTGATGCTGAAAAAGGACACAACAAGAATGTATTACGAACTTCTTGAAAACAGAAGTATTAGTCGTTTCTACAGAGATATAAAAAAGCACATAAGATACAAAAACAAACACTCATTTATGTCATCTCTGCGTCACAATGTTACATTTACACATGATGATGGAAAGTTTATGCCATTTGATACATTCTGCGAATACAAAAAGATCATCAAAATCTACAAAACATGGATGGAGAAAAACTTTACACCTATCCAGAAGCAAAAAATAAAACAAATGTACGAATACTAACAAGGAGATAAATATGAACAAAAATATATACCACCCACTTCTACTACCTGAAAGCCAAAAACACTACGACACAAACGGACAAAATAATATTGTTGAGTTTGAGTGTATGTCAACTATTGCAATGGGTATAGGAGCGTGTGACTACAATATTATAAAGTACACAAACAGGGAAAAAGGTCAAGATGAACTTGATAGCAAAAAGATAGAAACATTCAAAGCATGGAAGGAACTACTAAGAGACTTGCTTGGAATGGGATATGATTACGATACAAACTTGAGATATGCAATGAAGGCAGAGTGTCCAGACATGAAGTATTCTTTAGGAGTTGAATAATGAGCAGACCAAAAACTATTGATCTTCTTGGAATTGACCCGAAAGAATTTGTTGGAGTAGATCACGATATTGTAATGATGCGTAAACTTGAAGGTGCAAGGAATAAAAAACATAAATTAGTGGAAGAGTTAAAATCTCTTCCATTGGACTGTGAATATGAAGAGGTGTCTGGGAGAGATCACCAAATAAAGTATCTTGACAAAGCTATGGTGGCGTATATTGATGAGCTTGAAGAGATGGGGATAGACTACACAATGCCTAAAAAAAATGTCATGGTTCAAAACAGCAATTAGATTAATTTGGAGATAAAAAACAGTGAGTGCCATACCAAAACAACAACAGCTATTCAAAAACAGCCACAAGCTAAGACAGCGAAAATGTAAAGAGTGCAAGAAATGGTTTACCCCGATCAATGAGTACCAGATATGTTGTTGCCCTGATTGTGCGATAGCGTACAATGAAGTAAAGAAGGCTAAACAGAAACGAAAGGCTATAAAACAATTCAGGGAAACGGACAAGGCGATATTGACAAAAAAAGCCCAAACAGTATTCAATAAATATATACGGCTACGAGACAAAGACCAGCCATGTATCTCATGCGGGCATATAGGAAACAGGCAACGCCACGCAGGTCACTTTATGCCGGTTGGTAGCAACAGTCATGTAAGATTTGATGAAGCAAATTGCCACAGTCAATGTAGTATCTGCAACAACCATAAATCTGGAAATCTTGTAGAGTATGAAAAAAACCTTTTGCTTAAAATAGGAGAAAAAGAACTCTCAAGAATAAAGAAGAAAGTTATAAAAAACTGGACGATTGACGAACTAAAAGAGATCATTGAAAAATATACTCAAAAAATTAAAGACATATCTTGATTTTTTTTGCACAAAACCGCTAAAATAGGCAAAAACATAAAGGTAACTTATGGATACGCAAGAAACAATCAAAATACCAAAAGTTGATGGAACTACAAAGGAGTGGATGAAGATCAGCACAGAAGATTTTACACAATTCAAAAATGTTGGTTTTCAGGCAGAAGCAGGGTACACAACAACCGAAGAGCCACCCTCTGTTTTAAGCGGTGAACAAGTGTTGCAAAATGAAATTATAGATACTGGAAGAGGTGACATCTATATACTGCGTGACAGTCGCTTCAACTACGAATTTCTGCCAATAGGATAATAAGTTGCTATTGGTACATAATCACGACACAAGCATCAAAACTTTTGCTAAGTTGCTAAACGACAAGATCAAAAAGATACCAAATGCTACTGGATATGATGAGCTTGATCTATGTGAAAGAGACATTGTTTCAATCACCAGAAAAAGCCTATCCGATGATCTTGAGAGGCTGATTACATCACTTAACAATAAGAGCGACAATCCTATGGAGTTATTGCCACAAATCATAGTTGCACAGTCCAATGCGATAGACCCATCATCATTTGGAAGAAATGTAAAAAAATTTCAGATGCAGGATATTATTACAATCGTAAATGTCGAAGATGAAACAGACAAACTTACACTTTCAGGGCAAATGTTCACATACGAAACTCCTGTTCAGATTGTTGTTTTGACAAGATCACAGTATGCTTCAAAAGAGATAGCGTTGCATACGCTGAACATTCTGGCAAACAATGAGAGAATAAACTACAAGGTACTCCTACAGGACAAGGAAACAGGTCAAAACCATGTATTGCATGATTACGGACATATTCGACTTGTAGGGGTGAAATCTGCTTCATTTTCGGAGTCAAGCGCACAGGAAAGCGGAATAGTTACACTCGCTATTGATTTTAAGATCAGGGAGCAGTTCTTTATGCTGCGTGACGGCGTTAATGTGATGAAAAAATACATTGTCAAATTTGATATTGAAAACCACCACAAATAGAGGTAGAAAATGGTAATTGCAGTCGCAAAAGACGGTACGGACATACTATCTGCGAAAGACATTACCTATGCCTATGTAAATGGATATATTTATGACATCCCATTTATTGTAGAACTTGGGGCGATTGAACACAGAATAGACGCCGAAAAACTTATCATTGATGAAACATACACGATTGTAACAGCATATGGTAAAACCATAGAACTTACACTGTCTGAAATAAACCCACACCCAAACACAATTACAAATCAGATTGATACGGCGTATATTTTCATGCACAAAGAAAGCTACAATTTAAAATACAACCTCTATAAGCCGGAAGATCATGTATGGGGGATAAGCCTTAAAAAATACATCATTGGTGGTAAAAATCAATTACAGATAGCAATATTCGAGCTTAGAAAAAAAGGGCTTACCTTAGCCATTGACGAAAATTTCAAGATCATACAAAGACATTCTAAAGAATATGAAGGCGATGACGAGAAGTATATTGCAGAGCCAGAGATTGAAAAGAAAATCCATTCAATGAGAAGCAGAAAGAACTATGCTTCAATAGAGGGTGACGGTACGAAAGCCAACACCAAAAGAGGAAGCGGGAGACCATACTATATACCGGCAATTTCAAAGAATGAGATCAACGGTTTAAATACCCTGCTTGATCCAAAGTATATTATTCAGGCAACGCACGAAAATATAACCATCAATATCGGGGCAGGGATAACGCACAAAGAAATAAAATACTGCGTAATGGAGAAAAATACAATCTACATCAAAAGCAAAGTAAAGACAGTTATAACACTTGGGGAGATACCAGATGAACATTAGAGTTGGAACGGTTGTGTCTGTTCAAGATAGGTTCTTGACAGTAAAGCTATACAACACAGATCAAGTTATAGACCATGTTGTTAAATGTAGCCCGTTGAACTTAGATGAGAGAGAACAACAGCCAAACATAAAAATCGGAACAGAAGTATTGCTTGTTGAAGATGATTATGGCGTTGTTTATGCACTCTCTTCACTATCTCAAGGAATTTCACTTATCAAGAGTGGAATTTCAAGAATTGAAAACAGTGAAGTGCAAATATATGGCAACAACATCATAAAAATAATGGGTGCGAACGGAGACAATGCCGGAACATCCGAAAAATCTGCAAATCAGGTTGACATTTGGAGCAAAAAGGTAAATATCAGGAATGATGCAACAAACTTAGTTCAGTTAATGGCTGATCTTGCACAATCGGTTGCAGACAGTACGCCTTCAAGCGGGTCAAGTGCAGACAGCCCAAACAAGGAAAAAGATAATGCACTCGACATTAAATCAAAGATAGGAGCCTACCTTTAGGTTTTGAATTTTACACCATCTAAATTGATACAATAGATGTAAAATATTTAAAGGGCTACTTATGCAATTTCCTAAACAAATAATGACACCTCAAGAGGTGAGATCTTCAAAACTCTACAAAGAGATAGAAAAAAACTTACATAACATTCCAATTATCGGAGTCCACGACAACGATCACAGAATCTACAGAACACCAACCACAAAAAGACAGGCAATCATCTATGACCTTGAACTGGAATTTGGCGACATTCTTCTGTTTGTTGAAAAAGGCGGTAATGTAGCACGTGTTGTTGTTGATACGCAAAGAGAAAAAGACAAAATTATTGAGTCAATCAGTAAAGACGAAACAGGAGTAAAGGTCTCCCCTGCAACGCTTGGAAGAGAAGTAGTAAGGACTATCCGAAGAGAACAAAAGGCAGAAATGAAAGTCAAGGTAAGCAAAGCGGATATGAATAAGGTGATCGACCAACTGGGTGACGATGAAGATCAGGAATTGACACTATCCAGACTTACAGCATTGAAACAAGACCTTCAAAAAGGAAGCGGTAAATTTATCGTACTCAATAAAGAGGGTGAGTTCTACGGCAGAAACGGATGGACTAAGAAGCAAAGCGAAATCGTAACATTTGACGATCAGGAGTCGGCAGACGACATCAAAGACAACTACAAAACAGTAAGGGTTTAAAAAATGACACAAAGAGAATTTCAAGAAGTAAGAGATGAACTGTTTTTGGATGGACTCATTTTCCAGAAATCAGACAATTTAGCAAGTAGGCTTTTAGAGCTTGACATGAACTATCCTTTTGGCGACAGCAGTGTTGCTATGGATGCGATCACATCTGAAAACCAACAGTTGCTTTGGAAGGAAGTAAACAAAGTGGCTAAGAAGCTATCTCAAAAACTACACGACAAAGTTCATGCAGACGATAATGTATTTACGGTGCATTATGGCTTCAATGTATCTGGCGTAGGAAAGGGTGAAAAAACAAAATATCAACCATTCACACTTGAGTTTGACGATGGGCAAATTCTTACAGTCCTTGCAAGAAATATCAAGGATTTTAAGAACTATAAACCAAACAAAGATGTGATTATTACACACTTCATGCTAAACAACAAGGACATTACAAAAGGTATCTACAAAAACGGAGACACTGACATTGATACAGCGCTTACAGTAGCAAGACTGAAAAAGATCATTGAGGCATCGCACAGGAAGTTTGTTGCAAACAATATTGATGATGATGAGTTAAAGATCAAAAAACTTGAAAAAGAGATTGACGGCATGAAGCTTGACTTGAGTGATGTTGTTACGGAAGCCAATAAGATCATCAATGACATCAAAGAGAACACCTACACGATCAACCTGCCTACTGGATCAGAAAAATACATCACTGCAATACGCGAAGCATTTGCAAAAGATGAGAAGCTGAAAGGAGGCATTAACTACTCATTTACTGTAGGCGGTACAACACTGGACGCAATCGACAAAAAAGAAGTATCCATTGAAGGTGTAGAAAAATCAATCATAACACACATGAAAAAAGTGATCCATTTTATTACAATAGGTGCGGACAAGATTGAAGATAAAAGTGGTGTAGAAATGCCGTCAGTTGATCTTATCCGTAATGCTGAATTTATTAAAGAAAAAACCGAACTTGATTATGAAGTAGATCATCATCAGTACGCTTCATTCATTACAGCAGAGAAGGAATTTTCAGTAGGTGAAGATGGAAGAGGAAGCGTTCTGTATCTACCTATTGGAGAGAAAGAGGGGTGGAGCGTAAAAGAGAGATGGCTATCTACAAATAGACCGAGAAAAGTTATTATCGAGAAGATCAATGAAGAGTTGGCTAAGGATAAGCAGAGAGAAGATGATGATATGTTCGATTATGACAGAGATGCAGTAAACAGCACAGACCTACTGAATAAAAACATTGACATTATTAGAAACTTTGGAGAACTTTCACTGGGCGAGCAGAAAGCACTTATCGAAGCAGATAGATGGGATATGGTAGGCACAGCACAACAATTTGTTGCATACGGTGAAGATGGGCGTGCATCAGTGGTTGGCATTTACGGGAATGTGAAGAAAGGAACTATTGAGGTTAGACATTTGGAACTAAAAGGTGAGCAAAAAAGAGCAGGAGATCCGGCAGAGAAAATCGGTCGGTACGCATTGCCAATTTCAAGCAAAGTGCTTGGAGATATGTATCCAGACAAAACATACTCGAAAGAGGATGTTAGAAAAATGGTAGAAAAAGAGGTTGATAGAATTGATGATATGAAAATGTTGTCAGTATCAAACCTCATTGTGGATAAAGCGATGGAGATACTTGAGAAGCAGGATGCGTGGGAAGAAAATAAGCAACTATCCACAAAAGGCAAACTCGAAGCAATCAAAGGCTTTATGAGCGAAGCCCAATACTCAATCCTAAGCCAAAATATCGGTAGTGAAGATTATGAGTTTAGCGATGTTGTGAATGATCTTTACGAAACAATTACAAATCTACCAAAGTTATATGAAAAAGACGGTGAAGGCGACAGCGTACAGGTACAACTTCACTACTTTAGTGGTGGGAGTGACTGGTACATTACAGAAGCGAACAGCCCATCAGATGCTTATGGTTATGCTATCTTGAACGGTGATCGTGAAATGGCAGAACTTGGGTATGTCAACACTGAGGAACTTACCCGTCTTGGTGTAGAGTTGGACTTCTATTACACCAAGCAGACACTTAGTGAGATCAAGGGGGGTAATGGGGATGAAGTTCCAGAGAGCAATGATCTTACAGATCAAGAACTCGAAGCCAGAATAAAAGAAAACGAAGTTTACAAGCAGATCATCAAAGATAGTCACGGTGGGGTTATGTATAATGTAGCAGATGCAGACAAATATGATGCCAGAGAAATTCTTGCACTTTGGGATATGGTGAAACACAAAGACGCTATGAGTGGCATCATCAAGGGTGCTATGAGCTTCTTACATGAGAACCAGACAAAAACAGAAGATGATAACCACATGATAGATGGCTTCCTGCAGCAGGTGGCAGAGCAACCCGACTCACAAAGATTTGAAAAAAAACTTGATGAAGTCGCAGAACTCATTGAAGAAAAAGGCTTGATGGATAAATATGAAGATGAGCTAAACAGATTAGCCGATCAGCTTACAGCACTTATGAAATCGGAGAATGAATAATGTTGGGGTTTAAAGAAAAAAGAGCTATCCAAAAAGAGATCAAAGCAAAGTACGCAGAACTTGAAGCCGAAAAGGGCTTTAAGGCAAAGAGGGAAATCCAGAAGGCAATCAAAGGGCTATATATAAAACTTGGCGGTGACGGAGAGAAGTTAAGCAAAAGTGAGATCACAACACAGTCAAGCCAACTTGCTATGAATTTAACCAGAATTAAAGATACGGAGAAGCTTGAAACATTTACAGACTTTACACTTGCAGAAGAGTTAGTGCAAAGATACTTAGATGAAGCTCCGACTATGGTAACAAGACAATCCAATGTTCAGACTGCTCATGCACTTATTAGTGAATATCTCGAAAGCAAAGCAAAAGAGTTCACAAAGAAAAAAGTATTAGAAGCACTCGAAAGCCACGACCTCGAAACAACAGAACCAGATGATCAACTCATCACAAAGCTAACCTACGCAATGGAAGAGATAAAGGACATTATCACAAACGATGATGCAACCATTGAGGACTGGGAGAGCATTGAGCCACAAGTTGACCTTATCGAAGCAAATGAGGACAAACTTGGGGATCACGAACTCTACAGTGAGGTAATCAATATACTATCTGAAATTGCAGGTGAGGGTGAAGTAAAAAACGACAGCATTGATGGTGGAGGCTTGTTTGGTGCGAATATGGACGCAGTAAAGAAAAAAGAGCGTGAATTTAAAACATATCAGGCATGGAAGGGGGCGGTAAAAAAACTCAAAGAAGCAAACCTAGAACTTGATGCAGTAGAAACCGGAACTTATGTAAGTCGGAAAGTAGTCAATGCAAAGCAGTTGAAAGAGTGGGTGAAGGCTCAAGGTCTTGTACCCGTAGAAGATCCACATATCACAATCGTATATTCAAAAAAGAAGGTTGATTTAGAGCCTAAAGATGATGAAATCATTATTGACAAGATCACTGGAAGCGGTATTCTTGGAAAAGAAAAAGTTTTAGTCCTCTTTGTTGAGTCCAAAAAACTTACAGCCAGATACAATAGGGCGAAACGTCTCGGTGCTACATGGGATTATGACAGCTACAAGCCACACATTACTATCTCCGTTGATGGTAAGGAACTGAAAGAGTTACCGGACTTTGAGATCAGGCTTGGGAAAGAGATCATCAAGCCTATTAACGGTGATTTTTCTTACCGGAAGGGGGAGAAGTAATGTGTTTTATTATTCAGGAATGGGTGGACGTGTAAGATGATTAAAAAACTATTTGAAAAAGCGGTCAAGGTTAAAATGACCGCTATGGGCGGTAAAAAAGAAATTCTTGCAGACATAAAGGCAGAAAGAGACAAAAAAACAGCAGAATATAAATTACGAAATCAAGAAACACCCAAAGGATATGTAAGAGTGCGAAATATGCTCAACCCAGATCATATCGCTATCTTTAGATTGGCAAGTGCAAAAGGAAAGCTTGAAACCGAAGAGGTCGGAACTGTTTACATTATTCCGCAAAAAGGGTATTGGTATGTTGTTGTGCCTGATCTTGGAGCTTATGCTATTGGTGCAGAAGTAGATGCCAATCCAATGGATCAATTTAAGGAAGCGGTAAAAAATATGATCCCGACCATTATAAAATCATCAAAAGAAGCAACGGCAAAGCCATTGCCTTACAGCAAGATAATAGGCAAAGATACGGTAAGTAAAATCAAGAAGTTTATCAAGTTTTTTGGTGCTACAGAGAGAGAACTCGACACCACATACATATCTATCAAAAATGGAGAACTCAAGATAACCGATGCTGACCGGACGCTGATCACAAAAGAGAAACTTGATATACCGGACATTAACGGAATGAAAGCCTATGATCTAAAATCAGTAACGGGTGAAATTTACATTAATGATAATGGTGAATTTAGAGACACTGACGGAGGGATAAAAACAACTTACGACATTGCAGGTAAAGCCCTTGAATTAAGCAATGCAGACCTTACTATTAAAATCACTCAAAGCATGCTTAAATCGTTACTTACGACACAGAAAGCATCAGACAAAAACAACCCAAAATTTGAACTGAACGGGATATTGATTGACGCTGAAAACGGAGAGGCAAAAGCAGTAGGAACTAATACAAGGCGACTGACTATCTCAAAACCGTTTAAGGTCACTGGTAAAGATGGGCAGTATATCATTCAAAAAAATGTGGTTGATAAAGATATTGAGATCATCAAAATAGGGGAAGCGTCAGATGGTAAGTCAGTAACATATACGGAAACAAAAGACTACAAACACACGGCACATAGAATAGTAGGGCGTTTCCCAGACTATCAAAGAGTTGTACCTATGTATCCTAAGCCCTCCGTAAAAATCAATACAAAAGAACTAGAAGCAATACTTAGAAAAGCCGATGAAGTACGCTTCGCATTCTCTGATAACAACATTAATGTTTCAACATATCATGTTGAAGGCGAAGATACTATGCACCCAACCGTTAAAACGATCAACATAGGCAAAATAGAGACAAAAAGCAACATGGGCAATAAGAGTATCGGGTTTGCTTCAAAATATGTCTTAGATGCAATAGGAGATAGCAAAGAGATCACCTTTGAAATGGATGAGCCTACACTCCCGTTTATTATAACGGCAGAAGATGGAACAAAAACAGTCATTATGCCAATTACGATGCCAAGTGAAGATGAGATCAGGGATGATATGGAAAGAAAAGTAAAAAGAGAACAGGAGCGTGAGCGTGAGCGTGAATTGGCAAAAGCAAAAGAGATTGAAGCCGAACTTGCACGCAAAGAAGAGGAGAAGGAAGAAGAGGGCATAGCACACCACTATCTCAATACATTAACGCCGATGAGAAGGGGAAGGGCTAAAAAAGTCTTATCTAATCTAATTGGATACGATGGTGAAGTTATGGAGAAAAAGGACTTCATTGAGAAGCTCTGCAATGAGGGCTACAAGCCAGAATATTCAGAGTGGAAAGAATACAATAGCAAACTTGGTAGAAATGTTGATAAGTCTGAGTGGTCAATGGTTCAATACGATGCAAGTACGGGGAGCGTATCAAATGCTTATGCGGTTACAAAGACCGAAGCCGAACTTGCACAATTCCTGTTGAATGGAACAACAGTTTTTGATTCTATTGAAAACAGTGTCCTATTGCCTGACAAAAAGATCACTATCGGAGGAATAGCTATCACGATAGAGTCAGAGCGTGGAACATTTAGGAACGGGATTGACGATAACGGTACAGAATGGGAAAGTGAACTACAAGACGACTATGGTTATTTTGATGGAACGCACGGTGCTGACGGTGACGAGGTAGATGTTTTCTTATCGCATGAGGCAACAGTGAAGCAAATGGAGCAGAGACCAGTTTTCTATATCAAGCAGTTACGAAATAATGGAACTTTTGATGAGGATAAATTTATTCTTGGGGCAAAAAACAAGCAAGAAGCAGAAAAAATATATCACAGAAACTATCAAGACGGGTATTCAAATGATGGAGAGTGGTACAAAATTGATTTTGCACAACTTTCCAGAAAACTTGACAGGCTTAGTACGGCACACATAGGAAAGACAGCATAAGCGTTTGAAAAAAAGACCTCTTTTTAGACTACAATAAAACTAAAAAGGGGTATTCCTTGATACGACATTTATACGATCAAGTTGTAAATCAAAAACGATCATCTGGGAATGGGGTTGCTGATAGAAAGATAGCAACATACAGTGTTCTTCTCAATGTTGCAGAGGCGGACAAAATTGTAACCAACATTAAAGAGCGACAAGAGATTAACCAGAAAGCAAAACAGATAATCTCTCAAAACAAATCATTCTACACATCGGAGGAGAAAGAGGTACTTAGGCAATATACCGGTTTCGGTGGTGCAGTCGGTGGTGACAATGACGAATATTTCACGCCACAGAGCGTTGCAAGGGCAAGTTGGAATTTTCTTGATGTTAAACACGGCGATAAAATTTTAGATCCATGCACCGGTGCAGGAGCGTTCTCAAGCCAAGCACCAAATGGAGTGCAGATCATTGGATGCGACCTAAATAAGACCTCTGCGAAGATAGCAGACATACTCAATGATAACTCTGAAATTCAGGCGGGGGTTAGCTTTGAGGAGTTTTCACACTCGCTTAGCGACAACTCCTTTGATGCAGTCATTACCAATGTTCCGTTTGGGGTAAGGGGTGAAAAGTATAAAAAGATAGATATGCCTGATGTTCTTAGAAATGAGGACTACTTTATTCTCAAATCTCTTGATCTGCTCAAGCCAAACAAAAGGGCGGTATTCCTAACCACATCATCAACAGTACAGCGTAAAGGCAAAGACCGTAAAGCAACAAGGCTTAAAATGCTACAAAAGGGTAGCTTTGTGGGTGGCGTAAGGCTACCGAGTGCAATGTTTAAAGATACTGGCACGGAGCAAGTAGTAGATATTCTTGTGTTTGAGAAACACCCGCTTGATGTTACATTAGCAATCAAGAATGACAACATAGACTGGAAGCTATTTAATGAGCGTATCCATGAAGATCAACACAGCTCACAATTTCTTGATGGAACATATTTTGACCTGAACAAAAAAGCGGTACTTGGTAGCTTCAAATCAAAAGAAGAGATGCACCGTGAAGCAGAAGAAAAGGGAGAAAAGCTACACCACATGGCACAGCGTGATACAGTTGTGTTGCCGGAAGGGAAAAGCCTTGATGATATCAAGAAAGAGCTACTTCACAATACTGCAAAATACAGCAATACATTCGACTATCGTGATGTTATTGCAGGGAATGGAGAAGTATCAAGCGATGCGATAAACTATATTGAACTTGAAACATCAACAAGAAGTGAACTGACGGCAGAATTGTCATTCATCAAAGACAGGCTTGTTAAAAAGCAAAAAAGCAAAGCAGACTTTGAGCAGATGATTAGTAACAAGCATAAATTATCAATTCGCCTATCACAAGATGATGAGCAGTTGCTCTATGCCCAGAAAATCATACTCGACAATAAATCTCTTTCAGAAGCACTACGGTATTTACTTCTTACGCACCCATACTCAAAAGAGAAGATTTTAGAGTATAAATCAGACATAGAACTGATTAGGAAAAAAGATAGCAAACTCGATAAACATAAAGACAAACTGCATAACACCTTGTTTGTGAAAATGCTTGGATGGATCAACAGGATTGATCTTTCTACCGGCGAAATTGTCGAGGACATAAGCGAACTGCTTGAGAACTCGGAAGAGCAGGTTTTTGTCGGGAAAAAGCAAATCACAAAAGAGAATGAATACTACCCACACTATGACAAAAATGATTTTTCAGATGATGAGCTTATGAGTGATTCTGTTATCATTGCCGGAAGCAAGGTTATGTCAAAAGACGGATACCTAACAATGGTTGACAAGCAACCGTTCGATAAGGTTTTTGACGAGGTATCTATGATTGATGGCTCAATTCTACCAAAAGACCTGCTACAGAAAAAGATTGAACAGCAACAAAAAACGGTGGAGGCATACAAGGATGTAATGCCTATTGAAAATGTAAAATTTTCATTGAAGTTTGTGAGAAAAATCAATTCTAAAATGTATGTTGATCTATATGATGTTATCTATAAGAATAAGCTACTGAAAGGAAAAATTGAAAAAGCCATTATTGATGGAATTTCAGAGCTTAAAATAGACGGCATCAGCGGGGATGATGGCTACAGTAGAATTATGAAATACAATTGGTACAGAGTTGTTGTGTCTCAAAGTGGTGGAGAGTCAAACAAGACATATTTCGACAAAGATTTAGAATGGGGTTTGAGCGGATATTTACCCGAAAGCAAAAATATATCCATGATTGTATCACAGTTGAAGGGTGTTGCTTTATCGGTAATTTCCAGATACCAAACCGTGTTCTCAAATATTGTCACGAATGAAATTTTGTCAAATCCAAACTATCGAGAAGAGATATTAAGTCACTTTGAGTCTCAAGCAACCATAACATACCACACAAAAGATGGGTACAACGAAGATCAGCAGACAGAACTAAAAGGTATGCTTAGATCAGACATCATCAAGAAGGGGAGACACTATCAAAATGCAGATGCACGCAAGTTTGCAAATGAATTAGGAGGAGTAATTGCTCAAGATACCGGACTTGGAAAATCGTTTACAGCCATTATGGCGTGTTTGCAAATGATCCACAATGGAAAGGCAAAGCGTCCAATGCTTGTAGTGCCTAACGCCGTATATCCAAAGTGGGTTGCAGAGCTTGAGAAGGCAGTAACGGAGGATATGAGGGGAAAAATACTTACCGTAAACACAAAAAACAAAACTGATCTTTCGGAGCTTATGCGTAGCAGAAAGTATAAAATGCTACTCATAGCAGACAGCACCGCTATAGAGTTTATTAAGCTCACAGATGAGGATACAGACTATCTTATAGGCAAGGATAAAAAAGAGGAGAATGGAGGTGATGAAAACTATCGAACAAATACGACACCTCTAAACAAATTTGGTATCACATCTGCATCTTGGGGCAAAAATGCAACATATTTCCTTGAGGATTTAGGAGTAGATGCGATGATTATTGATGAGGGGCATCATTTCAAGAACGCAACAGCAGGAAAGTCGTCTGCAAAAGGAATAAACAATGCCAAATCATCCACAAAATCACGCATGATGTTTTTCTCTGAATATATCAAAACGATCAAGCGTGGAGACTCAAAAGGAACTATCCTTATGACAGCTACACCGGAGACTTCAAGCCCATCCGAAATACTTACAGGACTACTGTTTACTACGCCATTATCAACATTAAAAAGCAACGGAATTTCAAGCACGGAAGAGTTTGAAGATATGTTCTTTGATATTTCAGAGGAGACGGTGGTTAAAGCCAACGGTATGGGGATGACACAAAAAGAAATACTGGTTGGTTTGAAAAATATCAAGTTACTCAAAAAGATAGGACACAACAAGATTATCTATAGGACAGCAGAGCAGGAACAGGCAAGAGCATTAGAGAATGGATATACAATCAATGTAAAGCCGGACTATTCTAAGCATAACGCATATCTTGAAGCAACAACAGACATTAAGGAAAACTTTAAAATGCTTGGTGGGCTGAATGAGAAGTATTCGGCAGTTGTTAGAGACCTTAACAAAGGCGAACTTGGAGACCTTAATGAAGATGATGTAGCATCGCTAATGTTAGCCAAAGAGTTTGGTGAAATGTTCGGATTTATCAGCAAAGCAAGAGGCTTAGGGCAAGGTATTGATGTTGGACTTGGGTATGTTCCAATAGAGGTGAACACAACAGATCAGGAAGCCGTAATATCGGTACTTGATGAAAATATTAAAATTAAGGTTAAAACGGGTTCATTAAACCACCAGACAGGTATGCTTGAGATAGATACTAAAACGGAAGTTAAGTTTTCTGACATATGGAGGACACCACTCAATAAACTAATCACGAAGCTTCATCCAGAAGCAACAAGACCTCCAATGAGAGGCAAAACAGTATATCTTCCAACAAAAGATGACAAGGTATTGGCTAAGGCTATTTCAGCTCTTAAAAAAGCAGGTTTTATAGGCAAAAAAGATGTGGCATTTGACATTAAAAAGTTCACAAAATACCAAACGCTTATCGAGAACATGAAAAAAGAGATCAAGCGTAAACCGACGTCAAAACAAATTATCTACTCAAGATCACTTATATCCCATATCATTATTGGAAACCTTATTGAACACACAGTGAAAGAGGTATCTAAGGTGTTCTACTTTAAGGGGGGAGACAAAGGTTTTGATCTTCAAACAAAGTTTAACTCTCAAGACAATAAAGTGACGGTAATGATCTTTGGTAAAGCAGGAGAAGTGGGGGTTGACTTTAACAAGGATGTTTCAGCAGTACACCTTATGGAACTACCGGAGACACCAGATGCAAATCATCAGGCAATGGGAAGGGCGGTAAGGCAAGGAAACACTATTGATAAAGTTCATGTCTATAAGTATCTTCAAAACGGAACTTTTGATAACTTCCTCGATCAGCTAATCAATGGGAAGCAAGACTGGATTGATGCAGTCAAGAAAGGTGACGATGAGGCAAAAGTAGATACATCTGATATTGAAAGTATTACGCGTGGTGCAGAAGTCATGTTTGGTGACAGAATAGACCTTACGGTTGAGCAGAAAATAGAAATGTATATTAAGGCAAAGCATGAGGAGCAGAAGAAAAAAGAGGCAGAAATAAGCGATATTATGTCTGAAACACTAAGAGAATCAATCAACGACAATATAAAAAGCAAGTATGATCACGAAAAAGATAGTGTTTACTATTTTCAGCGTTTGGCAATAAAAAGATACGGAGAAAGTGTATACGATGTCAATCATAAGATTAGATATGCACTTCCGTCCGTACTTAGTGATGATTTTGTAGTTAGTGGAGATGTGGCGGTAAGGAATGTCATTAACTCAATCTTACTTATTAAGCAATCAGAGTATCTTGTTTCATTTGGAAATACCGCTATAGACATTGATGCATACAAGACCAATGCAAAAAAAATGCTCAATGCTATTATCAATCTCAAAAAAGATCAAGTAGGTTTCACAGAAAAACTTGGACGCATTTTGACAGGAGATTTAAGAATTAGTGAAAACTCAAATGTTGAACAGATTGTGCATGGTGCTATTGAGAAAGGTAGGCAAGACTATAAAGATGATCTTGCAAACATTAACAGCATTGATGAAACAATAAGAAAGAAGATAGTAACCTACTCAAAAACAATTTCAGATGAGATCAAAAACGGTCTAAGTGAAAAGGACATTGTTGAGAACTTTGATAGGATTGTTATGATTAAAGGCAAACTCTATGATCTGCTTGATGAAAGTTATGTTTTTGTAGGTAGGGGAGAGAATATCTACCGAAGTAACTACATTTACCCATACGGTTTTAGTCCTTCCGCAAGGCTCAAGAAGATATCAACATACAAAAACGATATAACCGATGCAATGACAATGGATGGCTACAAGGAATACCTAGGTGAAGAGAATTTTGAAAAGTTTAAAAAACTTGGTACAATGATTGAAGAAAATTTACAAAAAGAAGGGCTAGCATGATACTTGTTACGGGTGAGTGGAGACACGACATAGAAGGGCTTCTTAAAAACGAGAAGCTACAGATTAGGGATGAGGAGGTCGATAACGATCAACTCATCCTACACATAAGTAAGTACGGAGATCCAAAAGAGAGATTTGGAGTGCTCTATGAAAAGCTTGTAGTCGGAGAAACATCACAGGCAGAAAAACAGGTGTTTGGCAGATCACTTACGGCAGATGAAGCAAAAATACTTGCCGTACACTTCATCGTAGGACAAGAGCAGTCAGGAGACTTGATTGAATATGGAAATCCACTTGTCACGGAAGCACTCAACTATTTCACAATAGAAGAGATAGGCGATACAATCAACGGCTACTTTAGGCACGCATAGCAACAAAATATATGCTAATGGGTAAAATTATTACCTTAATATTTTATACTAAGGGTAATAATGTTACCATTCGGAATATTTAATATTAAAGGATGGTAAAAATGGAAGCATATGAAACACAGGCGATGGAACACATGGTTATTGTTGATTTGGAGGTGCAAGAATGAGGGTAGCAACACTATTCAGTGGTATCGGTGCGCCAGAACAAGCGGCAAGAAGAGTTTACGGAGATGACTTTGAGATCGTTTTTGCGTGCGAGTTCGATAAATTCGCACGGGAGAGCTACTTGGCAAACTACAATATTGACGAGGATCATTTCCACATAGATGTGAATGATCTTGACGCGACACGGTATCGTGGAAAGGTTGATATGCTGATAGGCGGAAGCCCTTGCCAGTCGTTCAGTATTGCAGGGCTAAGAAAGGGGACAAAAGATGAACGCGGAGGACTGATCTATGAGTATATCAGAGTGGTGGATGAGTGTCGCCCAGAAGTGATTGTATACGAGAATGTAAAAGGCATTCTAAGCATCGACAACGGTAGAACAATAAAAGAGTTCGCACAGGCACTTCGTGACATCGGATACCATTGCCACTATGGAGTGGTGAACACTAAAGACTATGGTGTCCCACAAAACAGGGAGAGATTGTTCCTTGTTGGTTTTCTTTGTAGCGAAAGGTATTTTAGGTTTAATTTTCCTGAAAAGTTGCCTCTCAAAAAGAAGCTTGCCGATGTTCTTGAGGATGATGTTGATGAGAAATATTTCCTTAGCCACAAGCTCATAAAAACGCTATTCTTCACAGCATCTGGGAAAGATCTGCAATTCAAGCCTGCAAAATGCGCAAACATTGACAGTAGTGCAGCAGCGATAACGGCGAGAGTACACAAAATGGGGAGACAGGATAACTACATTGAAGTCGTCGGGATTCTTGACACAAAAGGAAACGATCAAATACGAAGAGTATACGGAACCGATGGCATAGCACCAGCCATGCAGACTTGCGGAGGTGGGAACAGAGAACCTAAGATACAAGTAAGATCAGCAACAAGGCACGGACACGAAGAAGCGTGCATCGGCGACATCAACTCGTCTATGCCTACCTCAAACACAAGAAGAGGAAGAGTTGGTGGGAATGTGCCTCAGGCACTTGATACACAATGCGGCCAAGAACGCATACGAAAACTAACACCGCGTGAATGCCTAAGACTGCAAGATTTTCCTGACGATTTTAAAATTGTAGTTTCTAATACGCAGGCGTACAAACAGGCAGGAAACTCAATGAGTGTGAATGTGGTTGAGATGATATTTCAGCAGATAGAAAAAACTAAAAAACCGCAAAAAAACAATCTATTAGGATTTTGTGAATGAAGCAGAGGAAGGGAGATCATTGCATCAGCCCTTATGTCAGAAGGATAGAGAACCCTATGGGGAAAACACCTAAAACATACAGAGAAGTCTATGAGTACCTATACAGGATGAGCAAAGACTTCATAATCGAAAGCGGTATGCCGAAAGATATGGCATCAAGGAGAGCGAATATCTATACTACTCTTTAAACCGTTTAGCCACAAACGGCGTTATTTGTTTGTTAATTAACACAGTTTAATTCCTATTCAATTAACCATCTCAGGTACTTCTATAACTACTATATGTATTTGAAAGTAAAACGAAAAAAGAAAAGAGAATGGTAAGGGGCGGCGAACCCCCTTTCTACTTGTTCTTTTGTAGGTGTTTATAGACCTTTAATGCGACGAGGGCATCATAAGTGCTGTTATGTGTGCCCCCCTCACACACTGGTTTCTCTATGTCATATTTTGCAATATAACAATCGCAACTATCTGGTGAGAAGCCAGCGACCTCTAGTCGTTCCGCTAGCTCGATATAGGTGTATGGTGCATCCCATACACCTATAGCTCCTACGCGAACTAACTCGCGGAAGAGGTAAGCCTCAACCACGAAGCCCATGTGAACCAACATTGTAGCATCTGTTTTATTTTCCATCCAGCAGTCGCCAACTGCCTTTAGGAAATCGTCGTAGGATGTGTGGGTGGCTTTGACTCCTTTCAACTGTGGGAGAACATTAGTCCTCACCCATGAATCCGTCACCTCGACATCGAGGTGACGGATTCATGGGTGGTTGTAACACCACCTTCATCTACAACTAGTGAGACCATAAATGGTTTCCCCCATAGCCCATCAGTCTCAGCATCAATGCTGATAATCTTCTTTTTATCTTCCATTTATTAACTCCTTAAAGTATTATAGGATGAACTCCTTAGGTTAGCCCCTTTTGAGCCACAGCATTTCTATCCCTTTAGTAAATTAGAAATCTAAAATTGGGTGCATGTTTATCCTTTATCTATTAATAGTTTGAGGCGGTTCTTATTCCCGCTTCATATGTGCCATCACAGGCAAGAAGATTAAGTGTAGTATAACATATTAAGCTTAATTTGGGCTTAAATGGTATAGTTATGCTATCTTTTTCTTTGGGTGACCGATAGTGCCGCTCTTGAGCAACTGCTCGAACCATAGCCCGCGAACCATCAGCTCCTTTTTCCGCTTCGGGTATTGCTTCACCGCCTGTTCCGACACGCCCAACTCATCTGCTAGGGCTTTGAGGGTTGGGCGTTTGCCTAGTGGGATCTTGCTACCCATGACGCTTTCATCGCTCTATAAAGAGTTGGCTCACTGCGGGTTGGCTTGAGAGCGATTTGCTCTCCCCCTTCTGTCTCCCACAGTTCTAGGGAGTCCTCTGTCCCGAAGAAAGTTGCGTCAAAACTTTCCGACTCTGCGTCAATCGCGTCACCGTTTGGGAGCAGGTAGCAATCTTCCCACGCGTCTGCCATCATCTCGCCATATGTTGGGTACTCTTCACCATCAACAAACCACGCTGTTGCGTCTTTCTCGTCTTTGATATTTTCGAGGTAGTCACAACCTACCTCTACCTTTTCGCCGTCGACCATCTTCTCTATAGTAATCTCGAAAAGGCTACTCATTTTTGTTGTGTCGCTCTCTTTTGCAAAAAGTCCGTCTCTCACCTTGATAAATGTTTCTGTTGTTGTTTTTGTCATCTTTAATCCTTTTGTTTTGTTTTGATAAGTGTAGTATAACATATTAAGCTTAATTTGGGCTTAAATGGTATAGTTATGCTACCTTTTTTCAAAACTTGACCGCCTCCGCCAATTTCATCGCCTCACGGCTTCCAATCTCCGCCCGCACATTGTCCCCACATACTGCTCTTGAACTGCAACCGATACAAATTTATTGATGTCGTCATCGTCAAGCACAAAGTCATACTGCTCCTCAAAGTCAAGCTCTATATCATTGATTGCTTCGCCTAAGTTCTCGTTTTTGTCCAAGCAGAAGCAATGTAGCTTTAGCATATCCAATAAGTACCCCCTGATACCCTTTTGTGTCATTTTAATATCCCTTTAAGTTATTTGTAGCTATACTGTAGTATCAAAACAAAAGGAGTAAAGATGGGGAAAAGGGACTTCATAGTGGTGCAAAGAAACATAAAAGCCCTGCTAAAGAGACGAGGCTTGAGATACAAGGATATAGCCGTGGCTATAGGGCTATCCACAAGCACATTCAAAAAGTTGATGGGTGTCAATGGACGCCCGTTGACGGTCGATGAGGTGGTATCTATCGCTAGATACCTTAGGGTAGATATAGGTGAAATCTTAGAGGGGGTAAGATAAAATGGGTAGAAAAATAGTATACACACACAAGACCCGAAGTGACTTTTGGGACGGGGCTATGCTCTATGTAGTTGGGAAATTGATTGTTCCAGAAGGGACAATCGTTGCTATTATTGATGGGGGCAACTACCACAGACAGAGTTATCTGGTGGGAGAAGATTCTGTATGCCATCAAGTATGCGGGAAGAACACAGAGCCAAATGAAACAAGCGTCTCCGTGTGGGATGCCTTTAAATTAAGGGGAGAGTATGTCACTGAAAAAGCATAAAAACGACACGGTTTTCCGACTTACTCGTGTCGACGAGGCACGGAGAAAAAATGGAGTCTATATGAGAGTTTCTCATGTCAATCGTGCAGGGGCTGGAAGCGTCTTGGAGAGGTTTATGGGTAGCCCACTGCCCAAGAGTGCCTTTTGGTTTTTGGTTTATCGTGTTTACGGGAGGTGGAAGAGATGAGCAGAAAAGAAGAGGATATAAGGCAGTTTATCGCCACGGCGACTGCTGGGGCAAGGGTAGAGAGGTGGAGTTGACTGTGGACAAAGACTACGGGGGCATATTCGCACACATAGTCGGAACAGACAATGATATTGATTGCTCGATGTTGTTTATGCTCGATGAAGATGGTGGAATGTTTATCGACGGCGGAAGAGACGCTATCGGAGAGGCGACCGTGGCTGGGTTTTGGTTTGAAGTGATGTCCCAAAACTCGGTGGGGGCAAAAAATAAAGAAAACACCGTGCTAAAAGATGAAGTGGTTCATCTTAGACACATTGTAAAATTTTTAAAGGAAGAAAGATGTATAACAAAATAATTTTAGCGGGGAACCTTACCAGAGATATCGAGATAAGATACACACAGGGCGGAAGTGCTATTGGTAATACTGCCATCGCAACCTCTCGTAAATTCAAATCTCAAACAGGTGAGCAGAAAGAGGAAGTGCTTTTTGTTGACCTTACCTTCTTTGGTCGGACTGC
>Ga0256837_1000166_pt1 | contig 60689 bp, 69 predicted proteins | sample 4562384metaG_FD_185976 | JGI IMG/M metagenome (GOLD analysis project Ga0256837, IMG submission 185976) | Hydrothermal vent microbial communities from Guaymas Basin, Mexico - 4561-384 | ecosystem: Environmental > Aquatic > Marine > Hydrothermal vents | place: Mexico: Guaymas Basin | collected... | reverse complement strand
TGACAGGTTACACAATAAAGAGACTCAGGAACAATCATCAAACGACCAAAAACTATCTCCTCTTCACACTCTTTACAGATACCATAATCCTCTTTATCTATATTATTAAAAGCATATTTAAGTTTATTGAGTTTTATCTCTGATTGGTGAAGAGTTGTTACACTTACCTCTTGTTCAAGTATCATCTCATCACGTACTCCACATCCTAAAGCACAATCGGGTGCTATGGGTTGTGTAAAATCACTCAAAGCAGATATATTTTTTTCTAACTCTGCTATATCTTGAACTATTTTCGATTTAATCTGCTTTTTTTGTTCTAAGTTATACATAGATACTATGATGTCATAATCTCATAAGGACGTCTAATCTCACGAATAACTTCATCCACACTCATATGACGAGATTTACGTAAAAACTCTTTTCCATCCAAGAAAATCAATACAGTAGGAATAGCAAAAACTCCAAAATGGGGTGCTATATCTTCCTCTGTTGATATATCTACACTCTCCACCACAAACTCTTTAAAATTTGTATCTAAAGCTTCAAGAAGTTTAGGTTTAAGTGCATGACACACATTACAAGTTGGTGCTGAGAAGTAAACCATCACCGCTAAATTTTCGTTTATTGTTTTATTTATATTTTCAATTGTTTGCATGAAAAGATTATAATATAATAACACTATGAGTTCAATTATATTTTCTATTTTAACTATCTATGTTTTTATCGTTATGGGTTATATTGCCAAAATGAGTTTTAAAGAGAAGATAGATGATAAAACTATCACTATCATTAATGTCTATTTTTTACAGATATTTTTAACTTTTTGGGGACTATTACTCCATCCTGTGGATATAACTCTTCTGTATGCCCCCTCTATATATCTTTTAATAGTTTTTATAGCTATTACCATAAGTACTTTTATGGCAAAACTTCTTTTTGAAGATAATAAAGAGTTCTCCATAGCCACCGTATCTGCCATTATCGGAAATACTGGAAACTTAGGTATCCCTATAAATATCGCTATATTTGGTGAAGAGTCTATCCCCTATACAACTATTGTAAACCTTGTGAATGTTTTTGTGGTCTATACTCTTGGTGTTTTTTACTACTCTCGTGGGAGTTTTGATACGAAAACATCTCTAAAAAATATTGCTAAACTGCCTATATTGTGGACAGCTCTTGTAGCAATTTTACTCAGTGTTTATGAGTATAAACCCGATGGGGCTATCTTAAATATGCTGATGATGGGAGCATATGCCTCTATGACGATGCAACTTTTTCTTTTTGGAATATATCTCTATGGAAGCCAACTAAAAGAGGTCAGTAAAAAATTGGTTTTTTCTGTTTTAAGTGTAAAGTTTCTACTTTTACCTTTGATAGCATTTATAGTTCTTATAAATATAGAGATAGAAAGGATGATAAAAGGGATAATTTTTATAGAGTTACTAATGCCTTTAGCCGTAGCAAATGTAAATCTTGCATCACTCTATGATTGTAAACCAAAAGTTGTGACAATACTTGTTTTTCTCTCTTCTATTCTTTTTTTAGGGATGATTTTTTTAGGGGTGGAGGTTTTAAAATATCTCTAGCTCTACTTCACAAAAACATCAAGTGATTTTAAAAGAACTAAAATAACACCTGTCCCACCGATATACCATTTCATAGTATTATTTATAGTAACTTGTATATCAGTTTTAAACTCAGCTAAATCAGTTTTTATCTCCGCTTGAAAAGTTTTAAATTCATTTCTTAAACTACTAAACTCACCTTTTAAATCACTAAATTCACCTTTCAAACTAGCCACATCCGCAGTTACTTCATCAAGTTTTTTATCTAAATGGTTTATATGATTATATTGAGATTTTAAAAGTAAAGTATTTATATCATCTTGACTTAAACCCTCTCCCGAACCAAACTTTTTTTCTATCTCTTGTACTCGAGGTGTTATCATCTCGATGAGCATATCATCAACTTTTGTTTTATCCATTTTATTATCTCCTCTCAGAGATTAACTAGCCATCAAACTTAGTCAAGTCATTATGCCGAATAAGTGTATGAAGCTGTTTTAAATATTTTTGCCCTGTTTCGGCATATTTATCTAAAGTTTTTATAATTTTGTTTACATCTTTAGTTTTATAACGAACTTGTCGAAATTTTTTAAAAACACCACTACTTCCCATAAGTTTATAATACTCTCTCACAGATTCATCAATAGTATTAAATTTTCTAAGCCAAATAGTTCTTTTCCCACCTCTCTTTTCAGAAGCAGCTATACGAGGTTCATTTTTGTTAAAGCTCCACATACCAAAAATGTTTTTAGCTTTTACAAAGAAACGAGATGTTGCCCAACCACTCTCTAAAATAGCTTGTGCAATAACGATACTTTGAGGGTGTGGTTTAAGAGCTAAAAGAAGCTCTTTATCGGTTGTAACTCTATACTCTTTTTTTAATTTTGCTATCTTTTTTCTATTTTGACCCATCTTTATATCGGAGCGAACAGCATAATATTGTTTCATCAGTTCAGAGTGAACCCTCTCTATAGAGGGAACAACTAAAGAGAAAAATCGCTCTTTTTTAGTCTCAACTGACATCTTTTTAGGTACTATCTCTGGAACATATTTTGTAGAAGCTTCAAGAGTTGCTATACTTAAAAAAAGTAGAGTTGCACTAAATAAGATTTTCATAACTCTATTTTATCTTTTCTAAAATACTATCTACTGAGAAACCAAATTTTTCAAAAAGCTGTCCAGCTGGAGCAGATGCACCAAATGTATCCATAGCGATAACTGTATCTGCTAGTCTATACCACTCTAAACCACGAGCAGCTTCAATAGCAACAGTTTTTGTTCCCTCAATGATGATAGAAGCCATATAATCTGCATCTTGCTCAATAAAAAGGTCATAACATGGAACAGAAACAACATTTACAGGTACACTTATCTCCGCTAAACTCTCTCTCACTTTAAGAGCAAGTTCAACCTCTGAACCCGATGCCATAATAGTCATAACAGCATTATCAGACTCAGCTAAAAGATAACCACCACGAGAAGCATCACCTTTGACAGCTTTTGGAAGAACGGAAAGGTTTTGACGTGAACATACAAATGCAGATGGAGATTTTTTCATCTCTAATGCAGTTTTCCAAGCTTCAACATTTTCAGCACCATCTGCTGGACGCCAAACGTAGAAGTTAGGTAAAGCACGAAACTGAGAAAGATGCTCAATAGGTTGATGTGTCGGACCATCTTCACCAACACCGATACTATCGTGTGTCCAGATATAGAAGTTTTGAATACCTGTTAATGCAGCGATACGAGCAGCAGGTTTTAGATAATCTGAAAATACAAAGAATGTTGCACTAAATGGAAGTAGAGGACCATAAAGAGCCATAGCATTTACAATAGAAGCCATAGCATGTTCACGAATACCAAAATAGATATTACGTCCCTTTGGAAAAACACCCATATCATTTAGATTTGTTTTATTTGATGGGCTTAAATCTGCTGAACCACCTAAAAAGTTTGGTAAAGATTTTGCGATAGCATTCATAATCTTACCATTTGTCCCACGAGTCGCTTCAGATTTTTCAAATGTAGGGTACTCTATACGAGAAAAATCAGGATTTTGAAGTGCTGATAAAGCTTCATTTTGCTCCATAAGTGGTAGAGTTTTTTGTCTATGTATCCACTCACGCTCAAGAAGGTCACCCTCTTCGATAGCACATCTAAATCTAGCCATAACATCTTCATCTACATGAAAACTTTTTTCAGGGTCAAAACCAGCTTTCGCTTTAGCTTCAGCAATAATTTTATCTCCTAATGGTGCACCATGAGAGTGATGTGAACCCTCTAACTCTCCAGCACCCTTAGCGATAGTAGTATTTGCGATAATAATAGTCGGTTTAGTGTTTGCTTTTGCAGTTGTTATGGCACTATCTATCTCATCAAAGTTATGACCATCTATCTCTAAAACATCCCAACCTTGTGACTCAAAACGTTTACGTATATCTTCTGAAATACTTAAATCAGTTGAACCCTCAATAGTGATACGATTTGAATCATAGATAAGAATTAAGTTATCAAGTTTATTATGCCCAGCTATAGAACATGCTTCATAAGAGATACCCTCCTCTAAATCACCATCACCACATAAACAGTAAACATTATGGTCGATTAACTCTGCTGTTTCACTGTTGACTTGAGAACCTACAAATTTTGAAGCCATCGAGAAACCAACTGCATTAGCGATACCTTGACCAAGTGGTCCTGTTGTAATCTCAATACCTTTAGTATGACCATACTCTGGATGCCCAGGAGTTAAAGAGTCTAACTGACGGAAGTTTTTCAAATCTTCCACTTCAAGACCATATCCCCAAAGATAGTAAAGTGAGTAAATAAGACCAGTTGCATGACCACCTGAAAATACTAATCTATCACGATTTAACCAATCAGGATTTTTTGGATTATGGTTTAAGTGTTCACTTAAAACTGTTGCTATATCTGCAAGACCCATCGGTGCACCTGGATGACCTGAGTTTGCTTGTTGAACCATATCTGCTGCTAAAAATCTTATACTATCTGCCATTTTTTGACGCATTACATTTGCCATATTATTTCCTAATTTAGTTTTTATGTCTATTTATATATTTTGTTAATAATGGCAACAACTCACTCTGTAAGTTCTCATCAAAATTAGCCATCTCTTGAGTCAATTCATCAGCTAAGTTATTAGCTTGTTTTAATGACTCCTCTAATCCTAAAATAGTTACAAAACTATTTTTATCTTCATCATTATTTGTAAGCTTTCCAGCCTCTTCACTACTCATAGTTACATCTAAAATATCATCTTGAATCTGAAACAGAAGACCAAGTTTGATACCAAAATCGTACAATCTCTCTGCAACATCCTCTTTCCCAACGATAATAGCACCCATCTTTAAAGCAGTTGCTATAAGTTTGGCTGTTTTGTTGGTATGAAGCACTTTTATATCTTCTATTTTGAGTGGTTTATTTTCAAAGTAGCAATCTATCGCTTGACCTAAAACCATACCATTGAGTCCACCGTTTGTAGCTAATTCACGGATAAGTTGCACTCTCGTATAATCTGAAAAAGGGGCATTTGATAAAACTTCAAAAGAGTAAGTATTTAAAGCATCTCCAACTAAGATAGCTGTTACTTCATCAAAAGAGATATGGAGTGTTGGGTGTCCACGACGAAGTGGGGAGTTATCCATAGCAGGGAGGTCATCGTGAATAAGAGAGTAAGTGTGTAATAGTTCAATAGCATAAGCTGCATATCTTGCACTATCGATCATAAGGGGGTTATAAGCTTTTACTACACCTAAAAGTAGTGCTGGACGAAATCTTTTTCCTCCAGCTATCAACATATTTTGTAGTGCATCTTGATATGTTGGGTGTATACTTTTTGATATTGGTAAATGTTCTATTAAAAATTGTTCAAAGTTTTGCATAAAAGAAGTGTAACTAATTTATCTTCACAAAAAACTGAAAAAGAGAGTGCACCTACTTATTTCCAAATGGATTAACACCACCTAAACCACCAAGCATACCCATAGCACTGTTTTGTTGGTTTTGTTGTACCATTTTGTTAGCATCATTCATTGCACCAATAAGAAGAATTTGAAGCATATCTTTATCTGTAAGAGCTACATCATCGATAGTCAAATCGATAACTTCACCCTTTCCATTCATACTTATCTCTATTAGTCCACCACCAGCTTTTACATTAAAAGTTTTTGATTCAAGTTCTGTTTGAAGTTTTGCAGCATTCTCCTGCATACCCTCAAGCATTTTACCCATATCGCCCATATTACCAAACATCAGTTAGATACTATCTGTTATAAGTTCTATATCGTTCTTTTCATCTACAATAACAACTTTTGGTTTATATGTTTCTAACTCTTTTTCATCATAAGTAGCATAAGCGATAATAATTATTTTATCCCCTACTTGTACTTTACGAGCTGCTGCACCATTTAAACAGATATCACGTTTACCACGCTCACCTAAAATAATATACGTTGTAAAACGCTCACCATTATTTATATTTACAATAGCAACTTTCTGTCCAACTCTCATCTTTGAAGCTTCTAAAAGTTCCTCATCTATTGTAATAGACCCAACATAGTTTAAGTTTGCATCAGTCACAGTAGCACGATGAATTTTGCTGTACAACATATCTATTAACATATTAGTTCCTATCTACCCATCTGCTTTTGCATATCTTTAGGACTAATTGGTTCATCCCATAATTCAGAATCTATTACTAACTCTTCAACAACATTTCCACCGATAATATGTTCTGTAACAATTCTATCTATCTTCTCTTTTGTAAGACCTGCATACATAGTATGACCTGGTTCTACTAGCATTACTGGACCTGAAGAACATCTATTTAAACAAGATGAACGGATAGGTTGCACTGTACCCATAATAGCTTCTTGCATCAATTTTTGTGCAAGATACTGAAAAAGGTCTTGAGTTTGTGGTGTAACACACGATGGTTTTGGCATTCCTGGAGGAGCTGACTGCTCACATTTGAAGATGTAATATGCTGGTTGAGGGATTCCCATAGATATTCCTTGAAATTTTTGCGAAATTATAGCAAAATAAATATATATATAATCTCATCTTCCCTAATAAGTTTATATCTTTAAGTAATCTTGCAACTTTTTAGATATAATTTTACTAAAAATATTTCTCTTTATTATAGGAATTTCAGTTTGAAAAAAATACTCTCTATTTTACTACTTTTCACATCTTTATACTCAGAAGCAACTCTCTATTTTGGAACAAATTATGGTGTGGTAAATGAAAAATTTACAAATAACAAAGGTACAAAAAGTGCCTCTCAGTCACTTAATATTAACTTCGGTTATGGTGATATAAATGCCTATGCTATCAATTTTGGAGTAGATATTATTAAAAGTAAAGAGAGCACTATCTCTAATAAAGATGGCAAACAATATAACTTTAACATCGACCTAATAAAAGCTTTTAATTTTGATATATTTATGAATCCATTTTTTCAAGCAGGTTTTGGTATGGGAAATATGAAGGTTGCTAGTTCTACTCAAAATAGTTTAGGCTATGGTTCTTTAAATCTTGGAGCAGGTATTTTTATTCCTATCAATCACTATTTTAATATAGAGATAGGGTATAAATATAAATATCTTTCTTATGAAAGGTTTGAAGAGAAGAGCTATAAATCGCATCAAAATACGATTTATAGTGGGGTTAGTTTTAGATATTAGAGATTTAAAAGCTCTCTAACAACCTCTCGATCATCAAATGGAAACTTCTCATCATAGATAATCTGATAAGACTCATCCCCTTTTCCTAAAATAACAACAACTTCATCATCCCCTTGCTCATCAAGTGCCATCTCTATCGCTTTTTTTCTATTAAGCTCGACAACAACGGCTGACCTATCTTCTATACCCTCTAAAATATCTTGAACTATCTTTTCAGGGTCTTCGTGACGAGGGTTATCTGTGGTAATATATGTTTTTTTAGCTAATGAAACAGCTATTTTTCCCATAAGAGGACGTTTTTGAACATCTCTTTCTCCACCTGCTCCAAATACTACTAAAAGCTCTTTCTCTCGTAAAGAGTTTAAAACTTGTTGCATTCCATCTGGAGTATGTGCAAAATCTACTATCACATTTGGTAACTCACACACCTGCTCCATACGTCCACTTACACCAGCAAAATTATCTACGACTTCTGCTATCTCTTCTAACTTCTTATCTGTAAGAAGATGAGTAGCACCTATCGCTGCCATAAGATTGTAGAGATTGAAAAAGCCATGAAGTGATGCCGTAAAAGGAATTATCTCTTGAAAATGTTGAATAATCCCACTTGAAGCATCATTTAAAGAGTATGCCATTAATTTATAAGTTGCATTGTTTTCTATACCATAAGTGTATGTTTTTTTCATATTAAAAGAGGCTTTTGGCTCATCTCTATTTATAAGTTTTTTTCCTTCACATTGAAAAAAGCTATTTTTGACTGCGATATATTCACCGATAGTTTTATGATAATCTAAATGGTCTTGAGTGATATTAGTAAGAATTTTAAGTTCAAAATTCAGCCCCTCTATACGCTCTTGAGCGATAGCATGAGAACTTACTTCCATTATAAAAAACTCACATCCGGCCTCTACGGCTTGATAAATATGTTTATATGTATTTAACACAGATGGAGTAGTAAGTGTTTTTCCCTCTATAACTTCATCATTCATAAAAAGCCCACGAGTACCTTGCATAGCTACTTTATAACCTAAATCTAAAAGAAAAGAGTAGATAGCACTAGCAGTTGTTGTTTTACCATTTGTACCTGTTATACCTACTATTTTTATCTTTTCTATTCCAAAAAGTGTTGCTATCTCTTTTATATTTATAATAGAATGAGCACTGTTCTCTTTAGCATTTTGGAGATATTTTTTATTTTGAGCACTTAAAACAAATGCTGTTTCATCGTTACACTCTTGAGAGTTTTCTGTTATATATCTAAACGATTGGTTTGGGAGTTCAATTCTCAATGCTTTTACCTTTGTCTGAGAGTTTTAATAAAAGTTCTTGTAACAATTTATCGGAAGGATAGGCATTTACAGCATTCTCGAGATAGCTAAATGCCATTTTTTTAAAATTATGTTCTATTAAATTATCTAAAAAATCTAAAAAATCACTTTTAGAGGTGATAATAACTTTAGTCGAAAACATAATATTTTCAAAAACTTCTTTAAAATCTCCCTCTTTTACAATCTCTTTAAAATCTTGATATAAAATACCATCTTCATATTCGATTTTATCTAAGAGTGGTTTAGATAAAAGTTCACCTATCTTATCTAAAGTGGTATCCATATTTTGTAAGATATCACCCATAATTATATCAGCTTCATCACGATTTTCTATCTGCAATAATTCATAATAATCAAATAAAGCTTCAGCACCACTCTCTCCACTCAAAGCCATTTCAGCTAAAATAACACCATTATAAGCCTCTTTTGAGTTTGGATAGTGTTGTAATACTTCAGCAAATTGATTCATCGCTTCTTCAAATTTTGCATTTACAAAACTCTCTTTAGCTCGTGTTAATATTTTAAATTTGCCTATTCTACTCATAGTATTTAAAGTCTTATAGGTTATCTAAACTATTTTCCATACCAAATGGAACATTTACCACTTCTAACTCTGGATGAATATCCATTCTAAGTTGTCTTTCTACACCATATTTTAAAGTATTTCCACTACTTGCACACCCTACACAAGCACCTTTCAACTGTACATATACTTTAGAATCTTTAACGGTAATAAAATCAATATCTCCACCATCAAGTGCTAATGATGGACGTACCTTATCTATTACATTTTTTACTGGTGACATTAACTCTTCATCTGAAAATGGAATCATATTTTATCCTTGAAAAAATTTCTCTTATTGTATCAAAAGAACTATTTAACTTTAATATTTATATATTTTAGTTAGGTAAAAAAAGCTTAAATGCAGTAAACCCAAGACCTGTCATAGCGATAATATTAGCAAAAAACATACTTACCATCCATTTAATAGTCTCAACTTTACTATCTTTTATCTCTTTGTGTACCTCTTCAAATTTAATATCTATTTTATCAAACTTTGAAGCTACTTTATCAAATTTACCATCTATTTGGTCAAATCGCTTATCTACTTGTTCAAATCTTTTTTCTACTTGTTCAAATCTTTTTTCAACTTGTTCAAATCTTTTTTCAACTTGGTTAAATCTTTTATCTACTTGGTCAAATTGTTTCTCAAATTTAGCATCTAATTTATCTATTTTATCATTTAATTCTGATTTTAGGTCAGAAATATCCTCTTTAAGTTCCTCTCTTGTAACTGTATGTTGAGAAACATGAAGAAGATGTAGCATTAAATCTTTTTGAGTAAATTCATTTGAATTTATATCAGAATAATTCATTTTCTATCTCCATAATTTCATTAAGATAACTCTCTTTTCTCATTCCAATAAGGATATAATCTATACTCTCCTCTTTCATCAAAAATTCTAAAGCACACTTCTGTAATGAAAATTTACAACCATTCAAAATATCTTTAAGTTGCTCTTTTGTTTTTTTAGCACACTCAAAAGAGACCATTTTTCGATACTCTTGTAAAAATATATCAATATAATTAAAAAGAGTTTCTATATTTTCTTCATCAAGAGTTTCTATCGATTTTTTAATATGTGGAATAATTTGAGAGTAAAGAAAAGAGTCATAATCTCCTATCCATCCAAATTTATGCTTTGAATCATCTAACTGTTCTAAAAGTGTATGAAGAGATTTAAGAGAATCATTATCTGTAATCTCCATTAACTCATTAAAATGATGATAATATTCTCTACTCTCATCATACTCAGCCAATCGATACATCAAACCATCTACACTAGCATTAAGTGGTCTATTTACTAATACTCTTAAACCATTTTTTTTAGCCCAAGAGGCACATTTTAATCCCTCTCGTTCTAAAAGATTTATAGGAAGTTGTATGGTTGTAAAATGGTGTTTTTTACCACCAACATATTTTACAGCGTCTTCCGCTAATGTTATTAAATCTTCATAAGGTAAAAAATCTAAATCTGTTGATTTTTTTGAGAAACTATTTGAACTAATACCATAAGAGAGTATTCTTCCATTTTGAACCTCTTCTTCTAAAGCTATAAAACTATCTGAAATTCGTCTATATATCTCATCTAATCTTTCATCTTTTGGAATATTTTTATTTATGGCATCCAAAAGATAGTATTCAGGATTATGAATAAGATAACAATCTATTTTTTGCATCTCTAAACGTTGTAAACTTAATGTAAGTTGCTCTTGCATAAAAGATTTTGAAATAGAGTGATAACAATCGTCACTATACTCTACAACATCTTCAAAAGGGATCTCTTTATGTCTTTGCATATTTGTATTTTGAATATAACCAAATTTACTAACTATCTCAACAGTAGATTTTTTTTCATCAGAAAAATCTCTAAAAGCTAGAGCAATAGCTCTTTCAGCTCCACCATCCATATAGTTTGATGATGTATCTATCATTTTTATACCTGAAGCGATAGCCTCTTTAAGAGTTGTAATGTGTTGTGGGTTTAGGTCACTAATTCTATAAGTTCCAAATGCGAAATTACTCATTATGTCTCACTTTTTGTTAAATTAAAGTATTTTAGAATATGGAAGGTAAAAAAGAGGTATTGGGCAAAAGCCCAATAAGTTATTGAATTATACTAATTCAATAAACGCCATAGTAGTAGCATCACCACGACGAATTCTAGTTCTAGTAATTCTAGTGTATCCACCTGCACGCTCTGCGTACTTAGGAGCAATTTCATTTACTAAAGTTTTTGTTGCTTCTTTACTTTGAAGCGCTGCAAATACTGTTCTATGAGCATTAGAATCGTTTTTAGTAGCAACTGTAATAAGTTTTTCTACATATGAACGTAACTCTTTAGCTTTAATAACAGTAGTTTCAATTTTACCATGTTCAATTAATGAAATACTAAGGTTTTTAAGTAATGCCGCTCTATGTGCACTTGTGCGACCTAGTTTACGGTATCCATGACGATGTCTCATCTAATATCCTCTTCTGATGCCTATACGGCTTCGATTTTCTTTTTTAATGCAGTAACAACATCATCTCCAAGATCAGCACCAACTGCAAAACCAAACTCTTGCACTTTTTCTACTATCTCGTCGTATGACTTTTTACCAAGGTTTTTAACATTTTTTAAGTCACTAGTACTCATCAATGCTATCTCACCAATTAATTTAATATTTGAGCGATCAAGGCAGTTAAAACTACGAGCGCTTAAACCTAAACTATCGATGTGAGTAGATAATCTTTTAATATCTTGATTTTCTTCTACTCTTTCAATAGTTACAGGAGCTTTTATGCTAATTTCAGAGTTAAACACAGCTAATTGTGCATACATAACTTCTAAAGAGTTTCTAAATGCTTCTAATGGTGTAATTTGACCATCAGTTTTAATGTTTAAAATAACTCTTTCAAAGTTAGGATTATCTTCAACAAGTACATTTTCTATCTTATATGTTGCACTCTTAACAGGAGTAAAATAAGCATCTAAAGCGATATAACCATCTTCTAACTCATCATAAGTATCTTCACTTGGAGTATATCCTATACCTTGAGCAATTTGAATGCTAAAGCTAAGTGTAGAATCTTCATTTAAAGTTGCTAATGGAGCTTCAGGTGTAACTATTTCAACTTCATCATTTATAAGGTCTGAACCAGTAATAGTACATGGACCTGTAAAACTGTAATTTATCTCTGTTTCAGTTACATCACCATTTAATTTAAAACGCATCTCTTTAAGATTTAAGATGAAATCTGAAATATCTTCAAGCATACCACGAACAGAATCAAATTCATGTTTTGCTCCCTCAATTTTAATAGCTATGGGTGCATAACCAACTGAGCTGCTTAATAAAAAACGGCGAAGTGGATGAGCTAAAGAGATAGCATAACCCGTTTCAAACGGATATGCCATAATATTAGCTTCATTCTCACCAATCTCTTCTACCTCAAACTCTTGAGGAGCAAGTGGAGTAGTTTTAATTTTTTTCATTCTCAAACGCCCTTTTTAAATAATTACTATTTCGAGTAAAGTTCAACGATTAAACGTTCTTCAACTGGAATAACAACTTCGTCACGTTCTGGTAAACGAGTAAAGATACCAAATACTTTATCAGCATCAATATCAACCCATGGAGCTAAACCAGTTTGGTTTGTAAGTTCCATAGCACGAACAATTTGAACATTTTTCTTACTTGCTTCACGAACTTCTATCTTTTGACCAGCTTTTACACGGTAAGATGGAATATCCACTTTTTTACCATCTACTAAAAGATGACCATGAGTTACAAGTTGACGAGCAAAACGACGAGTTGAAGCAAAACCCATACGATAAACAACGTTATCAAGTCTTTGTTCAATTAAAGTAACAAGGTTTGTACCTGTATTACCATCTTTTCTTTTTGCTTCAACAAATAATGCACGGAATTGCTTTTCAGAAACACCATACATAAATTTTGCTTTTTGCTTCTCATTAAGTTGTAAACCATACTCAGAAACTTTCTTACGTCTTTGACCATGTTGACCAGGACCGTAAGGTCTTTTTTCTAATGCTGATTTACCAGCTAAACGACGCTCACCTTTAAGGTTAAGACTTACACCGAATCTTCTTTCGATCTTCTCTACTGGACCTCTATATCTTGCCATCAGTAATCTCCTTAAACTCTACGACGCTTAGGTGCGCGACAACCGTTGTGTGGTAATGGTGTAACATCTTTCATAAATGTAACACGGATTCCTTCGATTGCACCAACAGCTTTAACTGCAGTTTCACGACCTGAACCAGGACCTTGAACTTTAATACCAAGTTCTTTAATACCATGTACTTGTGCTTTTTCAACAGCAGCTTCAACAGCAGCTTGTGCAGCAAATGGAGTTGATTTTTTAGAACCTTTAAATCCTAATGAACCAGCAGAACTCCAAGCAATCATGTTACCCATCTCATCTGTAATAGTTACAAGAGTATTGTTGAAAGATGCTGCAATGTGACAGATACCACGTGCAATATTTTTCTTTACTACTTTTTTTCTAACAGCTTTTCTTTTTGCCATATTATAATTCCTTACGCAGCGCCGACAGTCTTACGTTTACCCTTACGAGTACGCGCATTTGTCTTAGTTTTTTGACCACGACATGGAAGACCACGACGGTGACGTAGACCTCTATATGAACCTAAATCCATAAGTGCCTTAATATCCATAGCTACTTTTTTACGTAAATCACCTTCAACCATATGGTTTGCACGGATTTCAGCAGTAATTGCAGCTACATCATCTTCATTTAATTCGTAAACTCTTTTATTATAATCAATACCTGTCGCATCTAAAATTAGACGAGAAGCATGTAATCCTATACCATAGATATATGTTAAACCATACTCTATTCTTTTTTTCTTAGGTAAATCAACACCAGAAATACGAGCCATGGTTATCCTTGTCTCTGTTTATGTTTTTTAACTTTGCAGATTACTCTTACAATGCCTTTTCTTTTAACAACTTTACAGTCATCACACATCTTCTTAACTGAAGCACGTACTTTCATTGAAAGTCCTTTTATCTTTGTCTTTGCTGCTTGTAGGCAAGCAGTCTTTATATTAGCCTGCCAATACTTTTATCTATATAAAATAGCTATATAAAGATAGAAATACTCTTAGCTTTGTGGTAAAGTAGCAAAGCGGAAAGTGGATTATACATAAAAAATATTAAGAGATTTATTAAATTCTTACTTCAAGTCCATTATTTTTTAATTCTATTTTAATATCATTAGGTGTATATCGTGAAAAATGAAATATATATGCAGCAGCAATGGCATCTGCTCCATTTTCAATAGCTTTAACAGCATCCTGAGGTTCTTTCATTCCTCCATTTAATATAATTGGTATCTCTAATTCATTTTGAAAGATTTTTATAAGTTCTATATCATACCCATTTTGAGAGCCTTCATTATCAACTGAAGTTAAAAGTATCTCTCCTGCTCCATAGTTTTGATACTCTTTTGCTAAATCCAATGGGGTTTTATCTATTATTCCTTTACTCTTATTAAAAACTTTATAAAAACCATCTATTTTTTTAACATCAATAGAACAAACTATACATTGTGAACCGAATCTTAAAGAAGCCTCTTTTATAAACTCTATATTTTCTAAAGCTATTGTATTTATAGCTATTTTATCTGCTCCAGCATCCAAAACTTTATAAATATCATCTAAACTTTTTATACCCCCTCCAATGGTTAAAGGCATAAAGCATTCATCTGCAATATCTTGAATAATTTCTATATTTATATCTTCTCCATCGACACTTGCATCAATATCTAATACTATTAATTCGTCTACATTCCTAGAATTATAAACTCTAGCAGTAGAGGTAGGATGCCCAATAGTTCTAAAAGAGTTAAAACCGATAGTTTTTACAAGTTGCCAATCTTTTAATAATACACAAGGGATAACTCTATGTTTTAACATTTATAATTCACTTTTTAAATTTACAAAATTTTCTAAAAGTTTTAAACCAACTTTTTGACTTTTTTCTGGATGAAATTGACAAGCATAAATATTTTCTTTATTTATAGAAGAGATAAACTCTAAACTATACTCTGTTGTAGTTAACACAATATTCTCTTCTGTTTGAAAATGATAAGAGTGAACAAAATAAAAATCACTATTATCTGAAATATTATTATATAAAGAGTTACTTTTTTTATATAGAATATTATTCCAGCCTACATGAGTTCTATTGAGTTGTCTATCTTTTAAAAAGTCAAATTTACTTACAGTAGCTTCTATCCATCCTAAACCCTCTGTTTCTCCATTTTCATAGCTTTTTGTCGCTAAAAGTTGCATTCCTAAGCAGATACCTAAAAATAGCTTTTTCTTAACTACTACCTCCTCATAAAGTAGTTCTATTAAACCTAACTCTTGAAGATGTTTCATTCCATCTTTAAATGCTCCCACCCCTGGAAGAACTATTTTATCTGCATCTTTTATCTTATTATGCTTATTTGAGATGATTACATCACATCCTATCTTTTGAAAAGCTTTCTGTACCGATTTAAGATTTCCCATTTTATAATCTATAATTACTATCTTATTTGACAATATAACTCTCTTTTCTTACTAAAGAACCATCAATATCTCTTAAAAAATTACCATTTTCATCTCTTTTAAATATACGTTTACTAGTATAGGAGTCTACTATTTCATCAAACTCTTTTTGTGTGAAACCTGTATATTTTAGATATTTTTTAATCGCTTTTTTTGGAGGAATACCATCATATTTATTAACAAGTCTCACTCCTTCCTCTCTGGATATATATCCAAGTCTTATATCTAAACAAACATTATCTGTTGCTCTTCCAAAACCATATTTTACATATTTAAGATAATCATGAAGATGATTACTATAACAATCTAGGTTTTCAAAATTTTCATAAGTTGTTTCTACTGCTCTGTCTTTCGTTTTAAAACCATACTCTTTTACTTTTATAATAACATCTCTCAAATCCCACTTAAAGTAGTAACCTAAAAATAAACCTGTAACCCCAATCCTATGAATATCTTCATCTGAAGCATATTTATATAAAGACAATTCTTTTTCAGTTAAACCATCTACCCCAACCATATCAGAGATACGATTTCCTAAAAGACCTCCAAACTCCTCTAACCACTCTCTATCTAATGCACTTCTTGTTTTACTTGATGCTGGCCCACCATACTCTATCTGTGGATTTTCTCCCCAAATAATCAGTGGTATATTAAAATTAACTGCAAACTTTGGTACTGTTGTAAAGATGCCTAGATGATTTTGCCACTCATTGTCTCCTGTTCTTATAAAAGATTCTTTAGATAATTTTTTATATACGATAGGATTTCTTTTTATATGTATTAAATCTACCCCTAAATTATTAAGATTTTCAAGATTCTTTTTACCTATCTTTGTTGGAATAGTTGGCTCAAAACAGATACATAAGGGAGTTAATCCAAGTTCTAATATTTTAATAACCTGATAGGTAGAATCTTTCCCACCGCTAACACCTATAACACAATCATAATCTGAATTAGTTTTATATTTTTGTATTAATGTTAAAAACTCTTTTTCTCTCTCTTTCCAATCTATCTCTTGATTTTTAGATTTTTGAGAGAGACAAGCATCACAAATACCCTCTTCATCAAAATGCAAATCAGGCTTAGTCGATGGCATAACACAACTTTTACATATTTTCATAATGGTTTACTCCAAATATTCTCTCTTTTAATGCAAATTTTATCTAAATTTATTAAAGTTTTTATTTTTAGTGCCGATTGTATCAATATCTAAGCAAGGAAGCTGAGATATAAAAAATTATAAGAGTGTAAAACTCTTACCCAAAAAGGATTTATTATGGGATTTAGAATTAATACAAATATTGGTGCAATGAATGCACATATGAATGCTACAAGAAACAATGTTGGTCTTGATAAAAGTTTAAACTCTTTAAGTTCAGGTCTTCGTATCAACAAATCTGCTGATGATGCAGCTGGTCTTTCTATCGCTAATAAACTTTCAGCTCAATCTCAAGGTCTTGGTCAAGCTATCAAAAACTCTAACGATGCTATCGGTCTTATGCAAACAGCTGATGGTGCATTAGAAGAGTATGGTGATATCTTAAAAAGAGTTAGAGTTCTTGCTACTCAAGCAGCCAATGATACTCAAGATACTGATTCTCGTGCTTATATCTCTTTAGAGATTACTGCATTAATGGAAGAAGCAAATGATATCTCTGATAAAACAGCATTTAATGGTGTGAAAATTTTAGATGGTGCTTCAGGTGGTGATGGTAATGATGGTACATTTGTTTTTCATACAGGTGCATACTCTACTGATACTCAAACATTAGTTATTGGTGAAACAGACACTGCTACTTTAGCTTCTGGTGCACATACTGTAACTACTCAAGCATTAGCTGAAGAAACTATCTCTCAAATGGATGATGGTATCAAAGCAGTAGATCAACTTCGTGCTACTATCGGTGCTGCTCAAAATAAAATTGAATCAAATGTTAGAAATATTTCTGTAACACAAGTAAATATTGCATCAGCAGAATCACAAATTCGTGATGTTGACTTTGCAGCAGAAAGTGCAAACTTTGCAAAACACAATATTTTAGCGCAATCTGGTTCATATGCTATGAGTCAAGCTAACTCAGTACAACAAAATGTTATGAGATTATTACAATAGTTATTTTCTCTCTTGAGATTACCAAAGATTTACTCTTTGGTTTCTCTTTTTATAAACCTCTCTAAAGCTTCACTATAAATTTTTTCAACATCAAACAGCTCTTTTATAATCAAATCATTTAAAACTTTAATATGTTTTTTCTTACTCTTTATAGTTTTACTATTTAATATATCTGTTAAAAGTGGTAATGTATATCGTAAAAAATAATCGCATACTGTTGTAATATTTTTAGATTCTTTACTATTCATTACTAAAATATCTGCAATAAACTGATAAAAAATCTCAACATACTTCTCTATATTAATATTCTCTGTTTTAGTTTGATATTTCAGTATCAATTTTTTTAATTTTTTAGAGTTATATAATCGTTTCTCTATTGAATAGAACTGCTTTTGTGTTAACTCTTTCGTTGCATATTGCTCAAATAACTCTTGTATCTCTTTATGTAAAATATTTTTCTCTATATATTCATTCTTCAATTTTACATCATCACTTTTTAATGCTACTGTACCCTCTAAAAATAGACCATTACTAAGATTATATATAGTTTGGTTACTCTTTTTAAAGAGTGGAATAAATCTATAAAGTGATGCAACCGATGAGTAAAAAAGAGAGTTAGTATAGATTTTATCTATAAAATTCCCCTTTACTCGAAAAATATTTTTTCGAATTCCCATCGCTTTAGTGATATCTTCTCTATCTTTTAAATCTATCTTCTCATTATATTTATGCTCTGAAGAGTGAGTAGAACCTGTTTTCTCATCAAATGCAAAATCTAATCCTAAAATATAGATATCTTCGACACCAAATATAAGAGAAAAGATAAGTGCTGAAGAGCCAACACAAGGGGTAGAGATAGTATCAAATCCCTCTATATAATCTGTATCTAATTGATAATAAAAAATATTCTCTTGAGTAAAAATATCTCTTAATTTTAGAGGTGCAATAGGACTAAGAATAGCTATACTATTTTTTAAAAACTCCTTTGTATCAAACCCGTCAAAATGAACTAAAGAGGACTCGAAACCATCTATATGAAATACTATATCTGGTTGTATATTCTCTTTGTATAAAGTTTTCAACATGGCACTTATAGCTACTATGACAAACTTGGAATGATTTTTCTTTACAAACTCTATATCTTTTTGCAAAGATGGACCAGCTCCTAAAATTAGGAAAGGTTTGGAAGATAGTGAACTTTTTTGAAAATTTTTACTTAAGTTTATACTATTAAAACGATTGAGATACTCTAAAGGACGTATATATTTTGTTAATATTGTTTTATATGGAAAAGTAACAAAAGTTTGTATTGCAAGTTCATTTTGAATATTTTTTATCTTCTCTTTGGAGTGTGTAGGAAAATGAGTATATTTTAAATATCTATTTTCATGTAAAGAGATGCCTAAAAAATCTGCAAATATATCTGAAAACTGATTTTTATCTCTATCTATTGCAAAATAGAGTTTTTTCTTAGCTAATCTATAATACTCTGTCACAAAAAGAGATAATCTAAAAAGTTCTATATTATCTTCGATAATAAGATAACTATCGGCATCAATTTTTTTATCTGTGGATATGATATGCCCTCCTAAACCTACACCGATAAAAATATATTTAGCGATATATTGCATCTCATCATCTCGACTACTATTTTCTATATAGTAGTTCATAATAGGAAAAAGACCCTCTGCGCCTCTCTCCTCATCTATAAGATTTTCCTGCTTCTCTTTTGAGTAGTTAAATATAGGAAAACCCTCAAAAGTAAAAGAGTTTTTTTTATAATTAACTCTTTTTGAAAGCTCTTGAGATACTTCGTTACTATCTTGTGAATATAAAAAGTATCCACTTCTTAACTCTTTTATATCAAAATAGCCATCTAAATACTCTAAATCATAAGATGCTATGATAGAACCATCTTCTAATTTTTGATTAAACTCTAGGAGTTGATTATATAACTCTTTTTTTGATTGTGAAAAATATTCTAAATTTTTCTGATATGTTTCTATCGCTTTTATCTCAATCTCTTGCACTGTTTTTCTCTCTTTCTATCGAATTTTTTAATTCTATTTTATAATAGTTACAAATCTCTAACAGATGTTGTATAAGAAGAGTTTCTATCTCTCCTTGAGTTTTACTCTCTTTTGCATTATAAAAATCAAATATATAACTTAAAATATATCTCATATATGTGTCTATCACTCTATGAAGTTCATATTTTTTCAATCTCTCTTTTTTTACTATAAATGCTACAAACTCTTTTATATTTTCTAAAGTTTTTATACTCTTTATCTTTCCTATTAACTCATCGGTATAATATAATTTAGCTACTATCTCCTCATATTTATCTTGAGTCAAAGAGATAGAGCTATTTTTCTCTATTATATTTTTTAAAAAGATATTTTGAGTGCTATTCTCTTTTTCTAAAATTATATCTTTACTCTCTAAAGGGATTGTATCTTCAAATTTCACACCATCACTTAAATTATATATATGTTGATACTCTTTTTTATAATATTGAGAAGAGAGGTTTATAATATCTAATGATGTTTTAAAATGGGGTGTAGTGAATGCTATATCATATAGATTTCCTTCTACCTGAATTAAAGACTCTTTATATGTTAATAACTCCTCTTTTTTACTGTCCATTTCCAAGTTTAGAGTTTTAGCAAATTGATGATTTTGGGAGTGTGTTTGCCCTGTTTTTCTATCTACTGCCAAATCTAAACCTAAAAGATAGAGTTCTTTTACATCAAGTTTTAACAAAAGTTGATACGATGCAGAACCTATACAGGGTGCAGAGATTTTGAGGGATGATTTTTTATAGTTTGTACCACTTTCAAAGAAAAAAATACTCTTTTTCTCAAACAGAGTCACTATCTCTTGTGCTGTTCTTGCTACACAAAAAAGCAAAGTATCTTGAAAAAACTCTATAGATCTTATCTTTTTAAAATGTTTTGTTGCATTTTTAAATGGGTCAAGATGGGTAATGATAGCGGGAACTATCCTCTCTTTTTCTAAAGTGTGAGCGATAGCAGATACAGCAACGATAGTAAATTTTTTATAATTCTTTCGTAACCACCCCATATTTTTTTCTAATGATGGACCTGCTGCTAAAAGTAAAAAAGGTTTTGAATCTAAATCTTTAAAACTTATAGTATCATCTAAAAAATTATAGTTATCAAATATATAATGAAGTGGTCTCATAGATTGAGTTAAGAGAGAGTTATAAAAAAATCGTGTATGTGATTGTGATGTTAAAGCTATATGAAATTGGTATCGTTTCTCTTCACTATGATTAAGCATACTAAAATACTTAAGATAATGATTATAATAGTATTGATTATTTAAAAAAAAGTTTGCACTCTCCTGAAACTCTTTAGCATCTTCAAAAACTGAAAATATAAGTGTTGCACTCTTTGCTAACTGCTGATAATTAGTCGTAAAAAGAGATAATCTAAAAAGCTCTAAATCATCTTCGACTATAAAATAAACTTTAGAGTGAAGTTTTTGAGCAATAGTTTCTATATGTAGTCCTAAACCAACACCAAAAAATATAAATTTATCTATACTCTTTAACTCTCTCTCTTTCTCTTGATGATTTTGAGTAAAATGAATTATAGGAGCAAACCCACTTTTATGATGTTCAAAAGAGGGCATATCTCTAAATTTTTGTAGCTCTTCATCTGAGATATTTTCTCTATCAAACCCCTCAAAAAGATTTTCTTCTACCTTAAAATCTATACTTTTTGCTACCAATCTAGCATATTCATCACTTTTGTTATCATAAAGATAGTTTCCAGTTCCATTTTCTAAAACATCAAACATATTGTTTTCATATACAAGTTGATATTTTTCTTGATAGTAACCATTTCCAACAGCATTATCTAAAGCACTCAATTTTAAAAAAAGTTTTGGATGATTTTTTTGAATATAATATATATTATTTTGAAAAGTTTGAGTGATATGCTCTATCATCTAAAGAGTTCTTAATTTTGTACACATCTTACTCATAATAGGTGTACTAACGTTATAATTTTTTCCTATATCTACAATATATCCACTCAAAGTTTCTAGTTCACTTTTTTTATGGTTTTTAAAATCAAGATACATAGATGTTGATGATTTATAGGGAACTTTACTTGCTGTTAGCATCGCTTTTTCAACCTCATCAAAAATCTCAATACCCAAACTCTTAGCAACTAAAGCTATCTCCTCTAAAAGTGCCTGAGCCTCCTCTTTATGATACTCATATATATAACCTATCGTTTCATTATAATAGGAGGTAAGAGTAGCAAATGCAGAGATAAATATATACTTTTTCCATAAAGCTGTTTGAATATCTTCTGGAGTTTTATTTCGTAGTGAAGCATTATCAAAAATAGAGTGTAACTTTTGAGTAGCCTTACTATCTCCACCAAATACAATAGCAAAAACTTTCCCCTGCTTACGAATAACTCCAGATTTTTCTATATGAGAGAGTATATATACACAAGCATCCAATACAATAGAGCTACTTAAGTCTCTTAACAACTCTCCATTGGATACACCGTTTGAAAAACTTACTAATATACTATTTTTATCTATACTAGGGGCTATCTTTTTATAAGATTTTTCTAAATCATAACTCTTCACACAAAATAGCACTATATCAAAATAGCCCTCAGCATTATCAAGCTGTTGAGCATTAAGAGGTTGTGTCCAAGAAGTTTCATCCTCTACTATCGTTATACCTCTCTTTTGTATCTCTAAGAGATGTTCTCCTCTTGCAAAGCCAACAACATTACTCCCACTTTTAGCAAGAGATGCAGATATATAACCACCAACTCCACCAAGACCTACCACTGCTATTTGCATCTTTTTTCCTTTGAATTATTATATAATACTAGCACAAAAAGGGGTAAATATTGGCACGTATTGACAATAAAAAGTTTTACACCTCAGCCCTTAACATACACGGAACAACAGCAAAAGGTTTAAACTGGCACTCTACAAAACATCAGACTATTAGATTTAAAACTATATTAAAGTTACTTCCTGATGATTTGAGTAATATCTCTATTGCAGATGCAGGGTGTGGTTTTGGGGATTTTTATATCTATATGCAAAAAAAAGAAAGATTACCTAAAGAGTATATAGGGATAGACTCAGTTGAAGAGTTATGCCAAATCGCTTCAAAACGAGTATCTCAAAAGATTCTGAAACGGGATATATGTAGAGAAACTCTCCCTACAACCGATTACTATATATGTAGTGGTGCATTAAATATTTTAACCTATTTTGAAACATATCAATTTATACATAACTGTTATAAATCCTCTACAAAAGGTTTTATTTTTAATACACTCTATGGTGATAATCTTAGTAAGCATTATAACTATCTTACAAAAAGTCATATATATAAGATAGCTAAGAGTTTAGATATAAAAGATATATTATTTGTTGATGGTTATTTAGAAGATGATATTACTGTTTTGTTTTTAAAACCTTAAAACATTTAAGATGGCTTCAGATAAAATAATCAGATGAATACAAACCTATACTCAAATATAACAGATGCACTTGTCAAAGATGGTTATATCATCATAGAAGATGCACTAGATAAAAATCTTCCAACACAACTTCTAAACTATATAAAAACTCAAACCCATCTTAAAAAAGCTGGTATCTCTAACAGTTCTCATCTCCATATAGACACTAAACGTCGCAGAGATAAAACTCAATGGTTAGATGAAGACAATAGTGTTCAAACTCAATTTTTAACATTTACACAAGAGTTACAAAACTATCTAAATCGATCTCTTTATTTAGGACTCTCTTACTATGAAGCCCATTTTGCACTGTATGAAAAGGGGGATTTTTATGAAAAGCATTTAGACTCTTTTCAAAACTCTAAAAATCGAATCGTTACTACTGTATATTATCTCAATGATAATTGGAAAGCAGAAGATGGTGGAGAGTTAGTTATTTACAATAGAGAGGAGAAAGAGATAACTAAAGTTATACCTAAAGCAAATACTCTAGTCATTTTTATGAGTGAAGAGTTTCCTCACGAGGTGTTAGCTGCAAATAAAGAGCGATACTCCATCGCTGGATGGTTTAGGGTGGATAGATGAGAAAAGCTTTTACTCTTATAGAGCTAATGATTTCTATCAGTATACTCTCTATTATGATGATTTTTCTCTATCAAAGTTATGCCTCTTTAAACAGATCTAATGCTTTTTATAAAGTTGAAATTAAAAAAATTATTACAAAAGACAAAGTTAAAAAAATTATATTTTTAGATTTTTCTCTTGCTCTCTATAAATCTACTAAAATTTTAAATCAAGAGAAAAATGAAGATGTAGTTTTTATGCAAAGTTCTCACTCTCTTCATAGAAATTATAATCCTTATATCGCTTATATTATGAAAGACTCTAAACTTTATAGACTTGAATCACTGCAACCTTTTAAAGATTATCCATTGAGTAGTGATGCTCTTTTTAGAGTTGATTATTTAGGAATAGTGGATGGATTTAGAGTTTATAAAAGTACAAAAAAGATTAAAGATAAAACCCCTGAGGTTCATCTTATCCATATAGATTTTAAAGAGGGAGATGATATTTTAGTGAAAGTGAAAGTATTGAACCAATACTAATGAAACTAACGTTAGTACGTCACTCTGAAGTTATACAAAAATATCAGCACTGTTATAATGGGCATATAGATATAGCTCTCTCTATAAAGGGCCAAGAAGATGCTAAAGAGATAGCAAATAAACTTAAAAACCTTACATTTGATAAGATTTATTGCTCAGACCTTAAACGAGCAAAACAAACGCTAGAGATGTTTAAGCTAGATATAGAACCTATATATACTCAAGAGTTACGAGAAAAGTCTTGGGGTATTCATGAAGGGAAAAGTTTTGAGGAGATTGAAAAAAGTGGGATAAAGTATAAAAACTTTCTACAATGGATAACTGCTTTAGATGGCGAAGATATACAAAGCTATATAAAACGAATAGAGAACTATTTTAAAAAGGTTATATTTAAACAAGATTGTGAACATATTCTTGTTGTTACACACTCTGGAGTTATTAAAACATTATTAAGTATCTTAAATCAGATAGGTATTGAAGAAGCTTTTAGTATAAAACTACCTTACTCCTCCTATATTACTATCGATATTTAAACACACACCCTATTTTTTCCACTCTCTTTGGCTTCATATAGTGCTACATCTGCCCCTTTTATAAGAGTATCTAAATCATCATTTTCCTTTAATGTTTTAACTCCTATACTCACAGTTACTCTAAATTCACCATCTGCACTCTCTATAATTGCTCTCTCTATCTTTTTACGAAGTTTTTGAGCCAAAGTAACACCACCTGTTTGAGATGTTTCAGGAAGTAATAGTATAAACTCTTCACCACCAAATCTACATGCGACATCACTCTCTCTTGCACATATATTCATGATAGTAGCAATTTTAACAATCACCTTATCTCCAATATCATGCCCATATGTATCATTTACACTTTTAAAATTATCAATATCTATCATCATAAGTGAAAGAGGAATTTTATCTCTATGTGCAAGGTGCAATAGTGAGCTTCCTATCTCTATAAAATATCGTCGATTATAAAGTTTCGTTAATGGGTCTGTTGAAGCTAACTCTTTTAGATAACGTTGTGTGTCCTTTAATGAGCTTATATCATACATAACAGCAACATATCCTAACATATCTCCCTCTGGTGAAAAAAAGATATTCTTTTGAATTTTAAAATCTTTGATTTCTCCATTATAAATTTTTACTTGAGCTTCATAACCTTGTGACTTATGCTCTTGATATATTTTTCTATCCTGTTCTATATAGATATTAAAAAGTTTTTTAGGTATCTGTTCCTCAAAATCATATAATGTTTTTCCAATTAAATCTTCTCTATTAATTCCAAAAAACTGTGTTGAAAATGCTCTATTCACATTTTCATATACTCCATCCATATTTTTATAAAACATAGGTTCTGAAACTGTATCTATAATAGCATCAAGTAGTAAAGACTGCTCCTGTGAGCGCTCTTTTAATCGTTTCTCTTTAAAATAAAATCGTGCTAAAATCATAAAAATCATTATAAAGATAATAGTAGATTCCAAAAGAAATTGGTAATCTGTCTCTTTGATATATTTCAATGAAAACCAATGATTTAAAATTCCCTCTCGAGTATTTTGTGTTACCATCTTTAAAGTTTTTTGCATAATTGAAAGAAGAATAGGGTCATCACTTTTAACAGCAACACCTAACTCTAATGTTTCATCTAATTTAGCAGATATTTTCAACTCATCTACAAAATCTTTCCCTAATGTATACCCAACAGTTGCTAATGTACCTATATACCCATAAAGTTCACCAGAAACAACTCTTTGTAAACCATCATCTATATTTTCAACCTCTATAAAAATCAGATTTGGATAACGTTCTTTTAGTTTATCTACAAAAGCATAACCCTTTGTAACTGCTAGTTTTTGACCATTTAAGGAGGATATATCATTGACAAATAGTTCTATCTTCTGAGTAACTAAAACAAGAGGTATTTTTACATAAGGTTTTGTAAAGTGTAAATATTTTTTTCGTTTAGGTGTTGGAGATGCAAGTGATAATATATCACACTCTCTATTTTTAATTTTGTCTAAAGATTCAACCCATGAATCTGTATGAATAATTTGAAAAGGGATATACATCTTAAAAATCTTAAAAAAATCTGCACTTATTCCTATGTAATTACCATTTTCAAAACTTTCAAAAGGCATCCAATTCAGATCAATACAAACTTTAATATCACCCTTTTCTACTAAATAACTCTGCTCCTCTTGAGTCAGATGAAAATCATTCTTTTGCTCATAAATAAAATCTATATAATCAACTTTATGTTTCATAAGACCAAGAACATTATATAGGTCTAAAATTCTCTCTATTTTATTAAAATCTATATTACCAAGTTCTATATTATCTATATAAGCTAACTTTTTTAATACATTCGCTTCATATAAAAGAGCATCTTTTGTTCGATGTTGAGAGTTATATTTTTTCATTATCATATCCACACTCTCTTCTATATGATTAAAAGCATACTCCCATCCTTTTAAAGTAGCTTCTATAAAATGATGAACTCTTTTTGGATGATTTTTTATCTCTTGTTGAGAGGTATATAAAATATCATCATATAGATCAAAACCATAATTCTTTGGGTCCCAAATTGAATATTTAATATTACTTTGTTGAAGTTGATACGGTTCATTAGATAAAAATGCAGTAGATATATCTACTTTTGCATCTAAAAGTGGTTGCAAACTAAAAGTTGGATTTATTCGATACAGAGAATTGATTGAAATTTGATTAGATTGCATCATCGCTACAAAAGAGACTGTTTTAATAGCATTTTTATCAATCATTATTTTTCTATTTTGAAAATCTTTTACAGAGTTTATTCCTGATGAGTCTAAAGAGATTAAAACATGGGGAGATACTTGAAAAATAGCTGATAATAAAATAATATCTGCATTATTTGCTCTATCTAATACTATACTAGGATAACCAATAGCATAAACTCCCTCATTTTTTTCAACTTGAATAAGATTGTTTATATCACTGTTATACTCTAAAAAATTAACATCTAAACCAACATCTGCATAAAAGCCCTTCTCTTTTGCCATATAATATCCAGCAAATTGAAACTGATGTTTCCATTTTAGATGTAAATCTAATGTTTCTATCTTGTTAGCACTCAAAACAGTGAAAAATGATATAAAGAAATAAATAATAATAGATAGCTTCATAAAACTATTATAAAATATTTATACTTAAATTTTAGCCCATTTTAAATGTTGCTATACATTTACTCTTTCTATATAACATTACACTATATTAAAACTGTATTTACAATAGATACACAAGGAAATAGATTATGGGATTATATGACCGCGACTATGCAAGAGAGAACTCTTTTGCTTTTGAAACAACTACTAAAACAGAAACACAAATTATCTCTTTTGTAAAAGAGACATATAAACTTTTTGCAGCTTCAATGATGGCTGGAGCAGTTGGAGCTTATGTTGGTGTTCCTATTGCAGGAGCTATCGCATCTTGGTTTTGGCCACTTTTTGCATTAGAGATTGCACTACTGATAGGTCTCCAGTTTGTAAAACAAAAACCTGGGATTAACTTGGTCGTAATGTTCTCTTTTGTATTTATGACAGGTCTTATGTTAGCACCTTTACTTGCTAGAACACTTGGAATGAGTGGTGGTGGGACTATTATAGGGAATGCTTTTGCTATGACATCTGTTGTTTTTGGAGCTATGAGTTTTTATGCTATCAAAACAACAACAGATTTTACAAGTTATGGTAAACCTCTTATGATTGCTCTTTTTGTAATTATAGGTTTCTCTATTATCAATATTTTTCTTGGTAATCCGATGATAAGTATCATCATCTCTGGTGCTGTCGTAATGCTTTTTAGTATCCTTGTTATCTATGATACTCAAAATATTATGAATGGAGCATATGAAACACCTATTGATGGTGCTATCGCTCTTTATTTAGACTTTTTAAATATCTTTACTGCACTACTTCAACTTTTTGGTATCTTTGGTAGCGATGATTAAGCATACCCTATCACCTGAACTCTTTCGGGTGATAGATGCCAACATCAACCGTCTCAAAGAGGGTATTCGTGTTGTTGAAGATATTATGCGATACCGAGACAACAACAAAAAGCTTTCCTCAAAACTAAAAAAACTTAGACATAGTGCAACTATAAAACTAACTCAAGAACTACTATCAAACCGTGATAGTATAAATGATGTTCTTCGTCCATCCACAAAAAGTGAACTCAATCGTACAGATATAAACTCTATCATCATCGCTAATTTTAAAAGAGGTCAAGAGTCTTCACGTGTACTAGAAGAACTCCTAAAACTCTATGATGTTGAAGAGAGTGAAAAGTTTAAATATATAAGATATGAGTTATATAACTTAGAGAAAATTATAGTTCTCAACGAGGAAAAATAGTTTGGTTTTTGGAAAAATAGAGTATCTCAACCTCCTCCCTTTTCATATCTTTATGAAACGCTTTACAAAAAGTTCTCAACAGAAAATGAGTATGCACTATAAAAAAGGTGTTCCCTCAAAAATAAATAGTGAATTTCAATCTCATAGAGTCGATTCAGCTTTTATATCTAGTATAAAAGCTAAAAAATATGATAATGTAAATGTAGGAATTATTGCTAAAAAAGAGGTTTTAAGTGTTTTAGTAATTCCAAATAAAAAGAGTATCAACGATATAGAATCAGCCTCATCCAATATGTTAGCAAAAGTATTAGATATACAAGGAGAAGTTCTTATAGGAGATAAAGCTCTTAAATACTATCTTGAAGGAAAAGCTCACATAGATTTAGCCAAAGAGTGGCATTCTCGATATAATTTACCCTTTGTTTTTGCTCTACTCTGTTTTCATAAAGAGAGAAAACTCTATAAACGAATAGAAAAACAGTTTTTAAAACTGAAACCTAAAATTCCTCAATATATATTAGAACAAGCCTCTCAAAAAACAGCTATCTCAAAAAAAGATATTTTACACTATCTACACTATATATCTTACGATTTAAATCAAAAATCTAAGCTCTCTCTTAAAAAGTTTTACAAATTAAGTCAAAACTCTTGACATCTAGTTTTTTTTTTACTATAATTTCGGCTCAACAGCATAGATAACTTTCTTTGTTCTTGTGTAGGTCGGGGTGTAGCTCAGTATGGTTAGAGTACCTGGTTTGGGACCAGGGGGCCGAAGGTTCGAGTCCTTTCACCCCGACCATTTTTAATTTTCAAGCTTTATATTTTAGACTTTACTATGGTGGGATTAGCTCAGCTGGTTAGAGCACTGGTTTGTGGTGCCGGGGGTCGCGGGTTCGAATCCCGTATCCCACCCCATAACTTTAAAATATAAAACTTAATAACAATAATAACTAATATGTAGTAGCGTTCGTGGCTCAACTGGATAGAGTTTCGGATTTCGGCTCCGAGGGTTATAGGTTCGAATCCTATCGGGCGTACCACCTTTAGAAATATGCCTCCTTAGCTCAGCTGGATAGAGCAACGCCCTTCTAAGGCGTAGGCCACACGTTCGAATCGTGTAGGGGGTACCACTTATTACTGTTATATGTCAGAAGTGACACTAAAAACTTATCCACGCGGATGTGGTGAAATTGGTAGACACGCCAGACTTAGGATCTGGTGCCGCAAGGTGTGAAGGTTCAAGTCCTTTCATCCGCACCATTAACTTTAATTAGTTAAATTACTCTCATATAAAACTTCAATAATTAACTCAAAAAAAGAAAAACTATGAAAATATGGCTAACAGATAAAAAAACAGCTACCCATCGCTTAATAAATATGCAATGTGAAATGCACAGTGACTATACTTATCTTGGTGATTTAGATGATAATGAAATAAGAGCATTCTTTTTAGATGTTCAACCAGATATAGATGTAGAAAAAAATCTTAAACTCCTTCATTATTATGGTTACCTCCATCTTTTTATTATTTCCGATAATTCTAAAAACTAAAATAGGTTTTCAAACTAGTGAACTTTAAAGAAATTTACTCTATTTTTTAGATAAAATTTTACATTATAAAAAAGGTTGATTTAAAATGAAAAAAATAGCAAGTGTACTTATCAGTTTATCATTTATAACAAGCAGTTTAATGGCAAATATGTTTTTTGGTATTGAATATCTTCAAAATAATATGACCTATGAAACAGAATATGATAATGGTTTGAGTTATGAATCTGAGCCTATAGATATTACAGGAACATCTATTCTAATTGGTTGGGGAAGTTTAGAAACATCTAGTTTTAGAGTTTACTATTCTCTATTAGAAAATGAAGATACAGAAGGTTCTGAAGTTATAGAATATGGTTTTAATCATAAATTATATTTTGATATAACAAAAAACTTTAAATGGTCTCTGCAATATGGATTAGGTTTAGGAGAATTAGAAAATACTGACTTAGAAAATTATATTATAGCTGATATAGGAATAGGAGCTAGTTATCTAGTAACAAAAAATGTAGAATTTTCACTTGGTTATGATGTAAAATCTACTTCAAGATCCGAAGACAACTACACTGAAAAAGCTTCAGGCTCAAATATATACCTTGGTATAAGCTACTGGTTTGGAACAACATCAACATCAAATAATGACAGTTCTGCTAGTAAAAACTTACCTACAAGACGTAGAGCTTATTAACATAAAAGGGAACACTCAAAAATGACTCAAGATACAGAATTTGAAAATGCAGTAAAAACTATGATGCTTCATGTTGGTGAAGACCCATTACGTGAAGGTCTACTCGATACTCCCTCTCGTGTAAGAAAAGCGTATGAATTTATATATAGTGGTTATAAAGAAAATCCTCAAGAGATACTCTCTAAAGCACTTTTTACAAGCTCAAATGATGAGATGGTTCTTATAAAAGATATAGAGTTTTATTCTACTTGTGAACATCATCTTCTTCCTATTATTGGTCGTGTTCATGTTGCTTATATTCCAGATGGTAAAGTAGTTGGACTCTCAAAAATACCAAGAGTTGTTAATGTTTTTGCTCGTCGTATGCAGATTCAAGAACAACTAACAGAGCAGATTGCAGATGCTATTATGGATACTATTGCTCCTAAAGGTGTTGCTGTTGTTGTTCAAGCTCGTCATATGTGTATGGAGATGCGAGGTGTTGAAAAAATCAACTCTACAACAACATCTTCAGCTCTACGTGGACTCTTTAAAAAAGATGAAAAAACAAGAAGTGAATTTTTCTCTCTTATCAACTCTCCTACTGGTACACATTACTAAATATTTATGCCTTTTTCATCCTTAAAAAAACGTATCTCCTCCAAAAATTATTCTGTATCTTTTGGAGAGATTATCAAAATAAATGCAACTGTTATTACTGCTAGTGGTATAAAAGTAGGTATTAGTGATATGGTAAAAATCATATCTAACGATACAGCTCAAGAGACTATGGGTATGGTAACAGAGATAGATGGAAATACTTTTTTTATCACTCCATTTAGTTTTGTGGAGGGTTTTCGTGCTGGAGATAGAGTATTTTTGGACTCAACAGGTCTTAATATTCCCATAGGAAACTCTCTTTTAGGTCGTGTTGTAAATCCATTTATGCACCCTATCGATGATAAAGGTATAATAAGTGATTCTAAACTTTCTCCAATTATAAAAGCTCCTATCTCCGCTATGAAGCGTGGTATGATAGATGAAATATTTAGTGTTGGAGTAAAAAGTATAGATGGTTTACTCACTTGTGGAAAGGGTCAGAAACTAGGTATCTTTGCAGGAAGTGGAGTTGGAAAATCAACTTTAATGGGGATGATAGTTAGAGGTTCTGCTGCCCCTATAAAAGTTGTTGCTCTTATAGGTGAGCGTGGTCGTGAGGTTCCTGAGTTTATTGAAAAAAATCTTGGGGGTGATTTAACTAACACTGTTATCATCGTTGCTACCTCTGATGACTCTCCTCTTATGCGAAAATATGGTGCATTTGCAGCGATGAGTGTTGCTGAACATTTTAAAGATAAGGGTCTTGATGTTCTTTTTATTATGGATTCAGTAACTCGTTTTGCGATGGCACAAAGAGAGATTGGTCTAGCATTAGGCGAACCACCAACATCGAAAGGGTATCCACCATCTTCTCTTACACTTTTACCACAACTGATGGAGAGAGCTGGAAAAGAGGAGGGCAAAGGCTCTATAACTGCTTTTTTTACAGTACTTATAGAGGGAGATGATATGAGTGACCCTATCGCCGACCAATCTCGTTCTATTTTAGATGGGCATATAGTTCTTTCTCGTGAACTTACTGACTTTGGTATCTATCCACCTGTTCATATACTCAACTCTGCTTCTCGTGTTATCAATGATGTTATAACAAAAGAGCAACTTCAAGCTGTTCAAAAATTCAGAAGAATATATACACTTTTAAAAGAGAATGAGGTACTTATACGGATAGGAGCTTATACTCAAGGAACTGACCCTGAACTTGATTATGCTATCAGTAAAAAAGAGGCTATGCAGGAGTTTTTATCGCAAGATGCTTCTTTACAAAATGAGTTTGAGAATACTAAAAATACTCTTATTGAGTTGATGCAATAGTTCCCAACCTCAAATAAAACCTCATTAAAATCTTTAAAATTAGTTTGCTATAATAATAAAAATTAAAATAAAAGATATAACAATGAACTTAACACATTTAGATGATAATCAAAGACCAAAAATGGTTGATGTTTCAGATAAAACTCAAACAACACGTATTGCTGTTGCAACAGGAAAAATAGAGATGGCTCAAGAAGCCTATGATGCTATCATCAATGATAGTACAAAAAAAGGTCCTGTTATTCAAACTGCTGTTATCGCTGCTATTATGGGTGTAAAACAGACTAGTACTCTTATTCCTATGTGTCATCCTCTAAATCTTAGTGGAATAAACTGCGATATCGAAGAGTTACCAGAATTACCAGGTTTTAAACTTAAAGTTACTACAAAACTAACAGGAAAAACAGGTGTAGAGATGGAAGCACTCACAGGAGTAAGTGTAGGACTTCTAACAATCTACGATATGGTAAAAGCGATAGATAAAGGGATGATTTTACATCAAATACAACTAGAAGAAAAATCGGGAGGCAAAAATGGAAATTTTAAACGATAGCGATAAACAGGTAATTATAGAGTATCCAAGTTCATGGACATATAAACTTATTGGGACAGAGAAAGAGGCTATAAAAAAAGCTATTCATGATGTTATAATAGAGAGAGACCATAACTTAAAACATTCAAATAAAAGTAAAACAGGTAAATATGTAAGTATGAACCTTGAACTAGTTATAGCAAGTGATGATGAAAGAAACTTCATTTATGAGGCTTTAAAAGCACATCAAAACATTAAAATGGTACTTTAATGTCTGTTTCAAGAAGAGATTTTTTTAAAATCTCTGGGGTTTTATCTGCTTCATCTGTTGCTGGTTATGCTTCAGAAACTACTCAGATATTTAAAGCTCCTCTACCAGAAAAAATAGCCCATAGAGTTATTGTTGTTGGCGGTGGTTGGTCAGGTTTATCTGTTGCCAAAAATGTGAAGATATTATCTCCTAAAGCAGATGTTATTTTAGTGGAACAACGTTCTCAGTTTGTATCTTGTCCTTTAAGTAATTTATGGTTAGTAGATAGAGTAGATTTAGAACTTCTAACACATGATTATTTAAAAGCTTCCCGAGAATATAACTACACATATTTTCATGCAACGGCAATAGGACTAGATAAACAAAAAAAAGTTTTAAATACAAGTAATGGCTCAATAGAGTATGACTATATAGTTTTTGCCCCTGGAATAGAGTACGATTACTCATTTTGGACAACTGATATCACTTTAGAAAATAGACTTAGAACCGAATATCCTGCTGGATTTATCTCTGGCTCAGAACATCTTACATTAAAAGAAAAGATAACAAATTTTAAGGGTGGTAATTTTATATTTACTATACCTAGTGGCAATTATAGATGTCTTCCTGCTCCTTATGAGAGAGCTTTAATGGTTGCTGATTATTTTAAGAAAAAAGGATTAAAAGCTAAAGTTCTTTTACTTGATGAAAATAATGATATAACAATAAAAGAACATGGTTTTCATACAGCAATAGATGAACTCTATAAAGGCTATTTAGAGTATTATCCAAACTCTAAGATAGAGGTTATTGACCTTGACAATAAAATAGTTGAGACAGAATTTGAAGAGTTTTCTTTTGAAGATGCTTCTTTTTATCCTCATGTAAGAGGTGGAAAAATTTTAGAGATAGTTGGAATTGCTAAAGATACTATTTATAACAAAATGGAGGGCAATATAGACCCTATAAGTTATGAAGTTAGAGGCGAAAAAAATATCTTTATTAGTGGTGATGCTAGACCTATGGGCTTTTCAAAATCTGGGAATACATCTAATACAGAAGGGCAATATGTCGCAAGTGTTATAGCAAACAGAATCAATAAAAAACCAGCTATAAAATGGGTTTCACCTGTAACAATCTGTTTTTCAGCAGTCTCTATAAACCCTGAAAGGGCTATATTTATACACTCTGAGTATGCTTATGATAAAGAGAAAAAAACATTCTCTTTTGCTACACCTATCTCAAGTGAGAAGTGGAAAGGGCAAGATGGTTTAGATAATGCCAAAGGTTTATATGATTGGGCGAATTCGTTATTTATTGATATGTTTGGGGATTGAAGTTTAAAATAATTTAGCTATAATCGAGTTTCTTAAAAGAAATAATATATAGGTATAAATAGTGGAATCTCAACAAAAAACTTTAAATAAACTGCAACTCTTAACAATAATTCCTGGGGTTATTATATTTAGCATTTTTATGATTTTTATCATAGACACTTATAAAAATTTAGATGAACTTAAAAACCTATCACATAATGTTGTAAAAATTAAAAATAGTGCAACTCTTATCAATGAACTCCAAAGAGAAAGAGGGATTAGTAGTGGATATATAGGTAGTCAAGGAGGAATTTTTAAGAACTCTTTAAAAGAACAGCGTCTTAAAACAGATAAAGCATATCAAACATTTTTAGATTTGATAAAGAAAAATAGAGTTAACTCTATCGATGATTTTAATACCCTTACTCAGATGAGAGGAAAAATTGATACATTGAATTTTTCAGTTGTAAACTCCTTTAACTCCTACACATACCTTATCTCTCAAATTCAAAATAATTTTTTAAATATCTCCACTCTTCTTCACGATAGCTATATTAAAAATATCTTTCAAGCTTTTATAAACCTTTCACTTATGAAAGAGTCGCTAGGAGAGTTAAGAGGTGGTTTGAGTGGAGTTTTATCACAAAAAGAGTATACATCTGAACTAAGTTATATCACAACCTGTGCAAAAGGAACTTATGACATCTCTGAAAAAAGATTTTATATAACTGCAACATCTAACTTTTTAAATGAATATCAAGATATATTAAAAAGTGAAAATTACCATAATATATATAATATTATCTCCAAATATACTGCCAATAATATTCAAGAAAATAATTTTGAAGACCCTAAAATGTGGTATCAAAAAAGCACAGATATTATAAATAAACTCTATACACTTGAAAAAAGTTACATTGTAAAAATAGATAAATATGCTCAAGAGGAGTATCACGATGAGATAGTAAAAACTATCATTATCCTTTTATTATTCATTGTTGTCACTATCTTAAATATATGGCTAAGTCTAAAAATCAAAAGAAATATAAAGAGAAATATTAAAATTTTACACGAGTATAAAAATGCTGTTGACCGTAGTAGCATCGTTTCTAAGACAAATAAAAAAGGAATTGTTACCTATGTAAATGAAGAGTTTTGTGCTATCTCAGGTTATACACAAGAGGAACTGATAGGAAAACCCCACAATATAGTAAGACACTCCGATATGTCTAAATCTGCTTTTAAAGATATGTGGAAAACTATTTTAGCAAAAAAATCGTGGTCTGGTATAGTAACAAATCGAAAAAAAGATGGTTCATCATATACAGTAGAGGCTACAATAAGCCCTATCTTAAATAGTGATGGAGAGATAGAAGAGTTTATAGCTATACGAAATGATATTACCGATATATTAAATCTTCACAAAGAGATAGAGCATACACAAAGTGATTTAATCTTTAGAATGGGTGAGATAGGTGAAACACGAAGTAAAGAGACAGGACACCATGTAAAGCGTGTGGCAAAATATTCAGAACTTTTAGCTAAATATTATGGGTTAGCTGATGAAGAGATAGAGTATCTTGTTTCGGCCTCTCCTATGCACGATATAGGAAAAGTGGGAATTCCTGATGCTATTTTACATAAAGCTGGAAAATTAACAAAAATAGAGTGGAGTATTATGAAAACCCATGCAAATATAGGGTATGAACTTTTTAAAGACTCTGATAAACCTCTTTTAAAAACAGCTTCAATTATCGCATATCAACATCATGAAAAATATGATGGGAGTGGTTACCCTAGAGGTTTAAGTGGTAATGGTATTCATATATATGGTCGAATTACAGCTGTTGCAGATGTATTTGATGCGTTAGGTTCAGATCGATGTTATAAAAAAGCTTGGGAAGATGAGAAGATATTTGCTTTATTGAAAGAGGAGCGAGGAAAACATTTTGACCCTCAACTTATCGATATATTTTTTGAGCATTTAGAACAGTTTTTAGCTGTACGAGATTATTTTTCATATAAGAGTTCAGCGATGAAAGCTGAAGAGGAGTAGAAACAATCTCTTACAAAAAAGAGATTGTCTTCAAAGAGAATTACTCTGTAATCTCATTTACAATATTATTAATCATCTCTTGAGCTTCAAGAAGTGGTTTAATAGATTTTTGGTCTTCAATATCTAAAGTCTCAATCCAGTTTTTAACACCTAAATAACCCATGTGCATAGTATCTTCACCTTTCTTTTTATAAAGATAGAAAGAACAAGGAGCATAAGCACCAGCTTCAGGATGTAATCTTGATACAGGATAGATAACATCAAATTTACAAACAGAATATGTCACATAAAAATCATAAGCTTCATAACCAGCTGATTCAAACATATCTTCTTGTAAGTTTAGGTAGTTTGGCATTAAAAAACCGATAGGCTCTAATTCACCCTCAAATTCACCCTCAAAATCTTCTCTAAAATCTTCAAGAGTTGTATCTTCATCTATATCTACTTCCATCGAAAAGTTGATAGCAAACGATTTTTTAGGGTCTTTTACTAAGAAATCTAAATGCTTAAATTTACCATGTGGCATAGCTTTCTTAAGTGCTTTTTTTACCATGTCAGCATAAGCGATTAGGTCTGGGTCACTTAATGGAATATTCGCAACTCTAGCCATACCATCGATAGTTAAAGTAGAAATATTCATCTGTCCCTTATCTTCCCAAATAGACATAGTCATAGGAGCTAAAACACCAAAATTTGGATATTTTTTGATAAGAGCTAAAGTAAGTGCATCATTTTTAAACATTGCTAAGTTATATGTTTTATAGTGAAGTTTTGGAAATCTTTGAGAGAATGGTTTGTTCATATCATTATTTCCTGAACTTTTTAAGCCCATCTTTGTAAATGTTTTAGAGATAGTTTGAGGTGTGATTTTAGCACCTTTGTTATCTGCTACAAACACTTGTATACTCTGTATAGAAGCGACCTCTTTTGCCGATAATGACCCAGCACCTATTGTTAAAAATGCTACTAATGTTGCAAATAGTAGATTATATTTTTTCATTGTTTCTCCTTTTGAAAAATGATTAACTCTTAAAAATCTCAACTTTATCACCCTTTTTTATCGTTCCACTTTGTAAAGTTTTAGCGAATATTCCTCTATCACACTTTAAAAGTGAAGGAAGTTTTTTATCTATTGTAGAAAGAGAGTTACAGATAGTACAGTTTTGAGTTATAAGTAACTCTAACTCTCCAATTATAATTTTATCGTCTACTTGAAGAGAATAGGGATTAATATCTATCAAAATATTTTCACCTAAAGTTCCATATTTAGCATCAATACTATTCTCTTTGGCTAAAAGATAACTATCATTAGATGTTATTAAAATAGAGCGTTCTTGATTTTTAGCATAAAATTTATCTTCGATAATTCCATCTTTATCAATAAAAATTTCATCTCTATTTTCTCTATCCTTACCTTTTATAGAGATAAATAGTTCCAATACTTTACCTATATTTGGTTTTGACATTCGAGTTCCTGTAAGTGTTTATGAGTATGTTGAGCAGTTTGAAAGAGTTTGAATTAATGAGTAGGAGTCAAATACTCCTACTCTAGTAAAATTATTTAATTTTACCTTTACCTTTACCTGTTTTACCTTTACGGTCAGTCCAAGTCATTAGTACATAATCACCCTTCTCAGCACCTTTAAACTTGAATTTAAAGATAGGATTTTTAGATAAAAATTGACTTGTTGACATATCAAAAACTGTATCACCACTTGATTTAAGTGTAGCAGATATATGAGTAATAAAATTAGCATTTTCTCTATCACCAGTTTTTTTCTCTGCTTGATTATATGTAGTCATAGCATGTTTAGCCATAGCTTTAACATTAATTACACCATTTTTTAATTTTGCTTTTACTTTCATACCCATAAATATTCCTTTATTTTTTTTATATATTAGTTGGAGGAATTAACCTTCACAACCACCAAGTGCAACATCTAAAGTTTGTTTTGCAGAGTATAACTTACCATCTAAACCTTCTACTACAACAGTGATAGTTCCAGATTTACCCATCTTAATTTTAATAGAGTATTCAGTTACATCATGTTTACCGATAGAGTAAACACATACTGCAGCTTCAGGATTTGCATCTTGAAAAACAGCAATAGTTTTTGCAGGAATTTTTGTACTAAAAGTAACAGGAACAGCACCACCATTACTAGCTACTTTAGGAGCAGAAAGTTTAACACCCTCTTCAATAGTAGTAGTTGTTCCATACATATTTTTAATAGCATCATTAACTGTATGAGCACTCCATACAGTTGGTTTTAATTTTCTATAATCTTCTGCTCTTACACTAGCAGGAGCAACAGCTAAAGCTAATGCACCTAGAGTTAAACTTAAAAATTTTCTTCTTTCCATAATTATTCCTTTATCTTATTTACTGTGGTCGATCATATAATCAACTAAAAGTTTAAACTCATCATTACTAACACTAGCACCACCTTTAGGAGGCATACCGTTAATTCCATCTAAACCATTTTTATATACAGTTGGCATACCTTTTGAAGTTACAGTAGCCCATCCATCTTTATCACCAACAACAGGAGCACCCATTCCTTCAGCACCATGACAAGGCATACAGTTATTTTCATAAGAAGCCATTGTATTGAAACCCATATCACTTGCTGGTTTTACAGGTAAATCTCTCGCAACAGACATTGCAGGAGTAAAGTCAGCGATACCACCATTTTGAATATAAACTGTTTTTGCAGTTTTATCTTGACAGTTTGTCATACAACGTTCAGATGCTTTCACTTTTATAGCACCAAAGTTAGAAGGGTTTGCATAAAATTTACGTACATTTTCTGGACCCTCTTTACCATCGATATTTGGCTCAAAACCATTCTCATTTGGCATCTTGATTTTTAAGAATTTCTCACGGTTAAGCACATACTCATCATCAACTTCAACACCATCTATCTCCATCTCATTAATGTTTAAAATGTATGCAGAAAGTGCATAAGTTTCATCATCTGTAAGAGTTTTAGATTTTGTATGAGGCATACCATCTTTGATGTACCACCATAAAGTACTTGCTTTTGGCCAATATGAACCAAATACACGAGTTGGACCATCAGCTTCAGGGTCTTGGTATCTGTTATTTGTTAAAGTTTGTTGAAGTTCATAAGCATTACCTTTAGATAATGATGGGTATCCACCACCACCTGAACCAAAGTCACCATGACACATAACACATTGTGCTTCATAAAGTTCTTCACCCTCTTCTACACTACCTTCACCCTCTGGTAAACCAGTTCCATCAGGCATAACATCTTTATCCCATGCTTTTAATTCATTAGGAGTTGGAATACGACCATTATTGATTTTCATTCCCATATGTTGAGGACTTACCATATATGGACCAGTTTTACCATCTACAACAGGATAATAAACACCACCATCTATACTGGGAACTGCTGTTTGAACAACATTTTCCCCTTGTGGTTTTACTTCATCAGCATTACAACCGATAGAGATAAGTGCTACTGTCGCTGCTACTGAAGCAGAGATTGCTAATTTACGATCTAATTTGAACATGGTTTACCTCTCCTTTCTCTGTAACTTCCCAAGTTTCTACACCATTTCTATGGTATACAGACTCAACACCCATAACTTTTGTTTCTTGGTCAATAGTTGGTTGAATATAACCAGCATCATCCATTGCACGAGAAGCAAGTATAATCTGTTTACCATTCTCTTTAAAATCTTTAGGAATTGTGTACATATAAGACCAACGAGTCCATGATTTAGGTAATACTAAACCTTTAAGATTTGCTTGTTGATATGTTCTTCCACCATCAAATGATATATCTACTAAAGTAATAGTACCCATACCAGACCATGCAAGACCCTCTATCTCTACAACATCACCAGCTTTCAGATCTGTCCAAGGTTTTTCAGGAGATGGAGAAACTACTGTTGAGTTTACTTCATTTGCATAAAAATGTTGGATAGCTTTACCCGTTGGTTTAAGAGCAGTATATTTAGAAGTTTCCTCTTTTGCATACCATGGTTCAGAAGAAAAATCTAAACGTTTTAGCCATTTAACACATAAGTTACCTTCCCAACCTGGAAGAAGAAGTCTTACTGGATAACCCTGTTCTGGACGAAGAGCTTCACCATTTTGACCCCATACAATCATAGCATCATCAAGAATTTTCTCAACTGGAACTGAACGACCCATCTCTGAGTTATCACTTCCCTCTGCAAGCATCCATTTAGCTTCAGATTTAAGACCTAAATCTTCAAGAATAGTTTTGATATAAACACCAGTCCATTGAGCAGAAGCCATAAAACCTTTAGAAAATTGTAAAGAGTTAAACTGTGGACCTCTCCACTCTTGACCACCATTAGCAGGACACTCAATAAAGTGAGTACGCGTAACACTTGGGTATCTTTTTAGTTGGTCTAATGTAAGAACAATAGGCTTTTCAACTAAACCATGAATCATTAAACGATACTCTTGAGGGTCAATATGAGCAGTACCACCATGTGAACGAGAGAAAAACAGACCATTAGGTGTGATTATCCCTTCAGACTCATGAATAGGTGTAACAGCGATAGATGCTCTATAATTTCCAGAAGCTAGAAGCTTAGTTACACGTCTAGTATTATTATGCTCATAAGCTGATGGGATACCATAAGTATTTTTAGTTACTGGGTCTCCCCATTTTTGTCCCCATGGAACATGATGCATGATTGCTGAATCATCTTGAGATGCTGCAAGAGATGTTCCTGCTAAAGCACTCGCACCAAGAACAGCTGTTTTTTTAAAAAACTCTCTTCTTGCAGATATTTCTAAATCTTTTTCAGATTTTTTATTACCCATTATTTCTCCTTAGTTAATTTATACTGTACAATTATTTTTTTGATAATTTTTTTGTGTAAGATATTATGCCATTATATCATTAATAAGTACTTTCGATAGCAAGTGGAAAAAATAGGGATTTTGACGATTAAAACCCATTGTTTAAATTATTAAATCGTCATATTTTGATAATAATTATTTTTATTATCTATTTTGATAATAAAAATTGAGGATAGATTATATATATTTATGATGAAGATAAGAAATATTTATCTAAGATTTTGTAGTAATTCCTAAAATAATATAGCAACTGTTACTTTTATCCACGAAAAAAACTATTGTACACCCTTGAAAAGATATATCTTTAATATTTTCATTATCAAAATATATAGATTTTTTATACTTTTTCTCTTTTGTTTGCATATTTAATATGATAGTATCAAGATAAGTTTTAAACTGTTTTGCTACTTGATAATCATTTTTAGCAATAAGTATCAATATCTCTTTAAGCTGTTTTTCATAAAGTGGAGATGTTAATATATTCATAACTATACACCCTCCTTTAACTCATCAAACCAAGAGTCTATATTTTTCATACTCCCAAAATATGGAGTAAACTTTTGACTCTTTTCATTATAAGTATTCATCTCTTGAACTAAAAGTGCTTGATTCTCTTTAAAATTTTCCTCTATAACTGTTACATGCTCTTTAGGAAGTGTTAACATAAAAGTATCTATATAATCCTCATCAACTTGTAGATGAATCGTTATAATTTCTTTACTCATTACTTTTTAACTCCGCATAAAGAGAGATACATGCTTCAACCGTAGATTTATCTGGAACTCTTCTTATAGAAAGATAGGTAACCTTACCACTACTATTTATTTTTCTCAATACAGTAGCTTGAACCCAGTAGTATCCCCCATCTTTTCTAAGATTTTTTACAGTTCCACTCCAAAAGCCTTTTGACTGAATATCATCCCATAACCCTTTAAAAGCGATACGAGGCATATCTGGATGACGAATAATGTTATGAGGTTCTCCTAGCAATTCAGAGGGAATATACCCAGCTATATCATAAAATATCTCATTGGCATAGAGGATTATCCCTTTATCATCTGTTTCACTTAGTATATAACTATCTGTTGGAAAGAACCACTCTTCACTATTTTTATCTTTAAAAGCTTTTGGCATAATCTAATCCTTATTTATAGTATTTTGTAACACCATTCATATTTGAACCCATATTTAAGAGTAACATATCAGCTATAACCAATGCAGCCATAGATTCACAAACAACTGTTCCACGAATAGCAACACAAGGGTCATGTCTCCCTTTAAGCTCAAAATCAACCTCTTCATTTTGAGTTGTTACAGTATGCTGAGATTTAAAAATAGAGGGAGTTGGTTTAAAGTAAACATTTAATACTATATCTTCTCCATTACTAATCCCTCCAAGAATACCACCTGCATGATTTGACTCAAACCCTTCAGCTCTGATAGCATCATTATTTTGAGAACCTAAAGTAGTAGCACTAAAAATTCCATCTCCTATCTCTACTGCTTTAACAGCATTGATACCCATCATCGCATCAGCTAAAACAGCATCAAGTTTATAATAAAGAGGTTGTCCTAAACCTTTAGGAGTTCCTTTAATAACAACACGAGAAACACCACCAACAGAATCGTGGTTATTTTTAGCTTTTAAGATAGCATCTTTTTGTGCTTGCTCTTTCTCTTTATCAAGAGCATAGATAATACTATTTTTAGCATCTGCATAGTTGAAATTTTCAGATTTTATACCATGAACTTCACTTATACCACTCATAACATCAATATCTAAACTTTGTAACATAAGTTTAGCAATAGCCCCAGCAGCAACACGAGCAGCAGTTTCACGAGCAGAAGAACGTCCACCACCACGGTAATCTCTTAAACCATATTTGTGAAAATATGTAAAATCAGCATGACCAGGTCTAAAAACATCTTTAATATTTGTATAATCACGAGATTTTTGATTAGTATTATAAATAATCATAGCTATGGGTGTTCCAGTACTTAAACCCTCAAAAACACCACTTAAAATCTCAACTTTATCAGCCTCTTTTCTTGCTGTTTCAAACTCACTTTTACCAGGTTTACGACGGTCAAGTTCACTTTGAATATACTCTTCATCTATCTTTAATCCAGCAGGCACACCATCGAGTAAACATCCAAGTGCTGTTCCATGGGATTCACCAAAGGTACTAAACTGTAATTTTTGACCAAAACTATTCATTATTTTCCCTCTTTTAATAGTTGTATCGCCACTTTAGCAGACTCTTGTTGTGCTATCTTTTTACTTTTTCCGATAGCTCTTGCATACTCTTTCCCCTCTATTAAAACAGCAACTTCAAACTCTTTTAGATGGTCTGGTCCACGACTTGCTACTACTTTATATTCTGGTGTTGTTCCAAAGCTTGATTGTGTTAGCTCTTGAAGTGTTGTTTTAAAATCACGAAATAGAGAATCTAAAGAGATGTTTTCGTGATTCTTTTCGATAAGGGTAATCGCTATTTTTGTAACAACTTCAAGACCTGATTCTAAGTAGATTGCACCCATAATAGCTTCAAAAGCATTAGAAAGGAGAGAAGATTTTTCACGTCCTCCATTATTTTCTTCAGCATTAGAAAGATAGATATAATCACCCAAATTTAAAGCGCGAGCAAGTTTATCAAATCCAGCCTCATTTACTAAAGAAGCTCGTATTTTAGAAAGATTTCCCTCATCTGATTTAGAAAATTTCTTAAAAAGATACTCCCCAACAATAAGGTCAAGTACAGCATCCCCAAGGAACTCTAATCGCTCATTATCGTAGGGCTGTTTATAGCTTTTATGTGTCAGCGCTTCGATAATAAGCTTTTCATCTTTAAATGTATATTCTAAGGTCTGTTCTAAAGTTGCAATATTTTTTTTCACGATTTCCCCAATATTTTTGTTATATTATTGAAAAGAGTTATTTTCTTCATTAAAATTTTTATAAAAATCTCTTGTTAAACTAAACTCTACTATTTGTGTGTCGATACTATGGCAATAATTACAGCGATTGAAGGCAAAAGGATGACTATGCTGACAACTATTACAGAGATATTCAAAATTAAGTGTTGCATTTGCATTTTTCTTTAGGTTTATAAGTATATCAAGTTCAAAAATAGAACTTTTTTTCGCTATATCTATATCCCCTCTAGCAGTGTATAACTCTTTTAAAAAATCACTTTGCAAAATTATATCAAAATTCAAATCTTTTTTATCAATAAGCCATAATATATTGATAAAACTCTCACTTTTATCAATATCTAAATTTTCCCAAGCCACTTTAGTATCTGTACGAAATAAATATTCAAAAATCATATATCTAAGTGCATCTGTTTTTTTATATATCTCTAAAATTAAAGCTATTTTTATCTCATCTTTAATTTTAAAATTATTTATAATCGATAAAAGCTCTATATAATTATAGTCTTTTGAAATCTCTTCATTTAACTGTTGCAAAGGTTCTAACACCTCTAGGGCAGATTTATAATCTCTTAAATTTTCATATACTAAAAGAAGATGTTCCAATGCTTCAGGTGTTCTAGGATTATGTTTAAGTATCTCTAAAAACATCTGTTTAGAACGCTCTAAAAAACCAGCTTTAAAATAGGTTTTTCCAAGTAAAAACATAGTTTCTTGTGCTGAAGATGGGTCTGAGTTTTTAAGAATTTCACTATATATCTCTATACTTTTATCATAATCAGCACTTTTAAAATAGGAGTTTGCTAAAAGTAACCAAGATTTTTGAGAAAGTTCACCTTTTTTTATCAGAACAGTTAAATCATTTTCTGTCTCAATAGAGTGAAAACTTTGTAAAAAGTTATCTAAATCTTGTGAGCTTCTCTTAAATCTATATCTCCCCCACCAGTAGGAAACAAAAGTAATCACAAAAATAAGAAGAAAAAATACAATTATCCCAAATAATGGGTCACGAAACTCTATAAAAAAATTATCCATTAGTCATACACCACAATGCCATAATCATTTTTAAGATTATAAAATGTAGAGGTTGCATCAAATTCTAAATCTTTAATTTTTCCTAATTGAATTACAGAATTTTTTGCTACCTCTATGCCATTTTCTCTAAAAAATTTTTTAATATTCACAAACTTTACATCTTCAACAAATTTATAATCAAACTCTTTGTAAAGTTTCATCTTTTCATAGGAAAATATATGCTCATTTACATGAAGTTTGTCTGAAGCAAATTTGATAGGTAGATAACCTGAAAGGTCTGTAAGTATCGGTTCTATATGTGTATGTTTAGGAGGAAGCATCTTTTTTTGGATAAAAACATATTTGTTATTTAACTTTATATTTGGTGTATTTTTCCAATATTTATAGGCAGGATTGGAAACACCTAGTTTTGAAGAGACCTCTCTCCAGAGCCAAAAAGAGTTTAATGTATTTGGTAGATGCGACATCTTTTTAGTTCCTTGAGAGGTTAATTAACAGAATTATATAACTTTTATATGTAGAGTTGGATTAAAAAATAGTAACTACCAGCTTTGTAATAATAAATCCACCAACAACTAACCATACAAACATACCTGCACCTGTATAAAGTGGAGCTAAACCAAGACCTTTAAATTTTGCAAAACGAGTTCCCATACCTAAAGCAGTCATCGCCATTGTAAGTAAAAATGTATCAATTTCATTGATAGTAGTAACAATATTTTCGGGTACTATTTGAAGTGAATTAAACCCTGCCATCACTATAAAGTAAACTGCAAACCAAGGGATAACAAGTTTCACTTTTTCACCTAAAGCACCCTTTTTCTTCGCTTCATAAGAGAGATATAAACCTAAAATAATAAGTAAAGGGGCAATCATAATAACACGAGTCATCTTTACAATTACAGCCGAGTTAGCCATATCAGTAGGTGCACCTTGTATAGAAGCTGGAACAGCAACAACTTGTGCAACTTCATGGATAGTTCCACCAACATAGATACCAAACTCTTGAGGAGTCATATGTAAAAATCCAGTAGCAGGTTCGATGATAGTTGCATAAAGGACAGGATAAAGGAACATAGAGATAGTTCCAAAAAGAACAACCATAGAAACAGCAACAGCTGTTTTATGCTCTTCAGCTTTTAAAACAGGTTCGGTAGCTAAAACAGCTGCTGCACCACAAACAGAAGCACCTGAAGCTGTTAGCATAGATGTGTCTCTATCCATTTTAAACACTTTATAGCCTAAATAAGTTCCAATAATAAATGTTGAACTCAGCATTATAAGAGAAACTAAAAAACCATCCATCCCTACATCAGCAATCTGTTGAAAAGTTATACGAAAACCATAAAATACTATGGCAAAGCGTAGTATTTTTTTTCCAGAAAAAGTGATACCTGTTCCCCACTCTGAGGGAATATGATTATGAAGAGTATTTGCATAAAATATCCCCATAACGATACCTATAACAAGAGGCGATATTCCTAGTGCATGAATAAACTCTATATTTGAAAACATAGTTGCAGCAGATGCAAATATAGCTACAAATAGTATGCCGTTGATAGTTCCTTTACGATTTTGAACCGAGAAAGCCATTTTTATCCTTTAATAAAATTGAAAGAACAATATCAAGTTTTAGCTTTAATTAACGATGTGTAGATAAGTGTTTCTTATCGTAATTAATTCTATGATATACTTATATTAAATCTTAAAAAGGAAAATTGTTATGGCTGAAAAAATAGAAAAAACAGATGCGGATAGAATTAAAGAGGTTTACAAACTTTGTAAAGGTCACTTTGGTGATGTTCAATTTGTAGGTATCAAATATCATAATAAAATTGGTTGGATGGCAAAAGCTCAGCTAGGTGAAGATTTTGAAAACTTAACGGCTGATGGTAAAACAAGTAGTGATGCACTTCGAAACCTTAGAAGTCGTGTTAAAAAAATTATCAAAAGATATAACGGAGTTTAACTCTTATTCTAGCCTTTTTATCTTCATTTACTAAAAGGCTAGGTAAAAATCAAATAAAAAGAGTTCCCTATAAAGAGTTAAACCCTTTCTCACTCAATTTTAAAGAAACTCCATCACTTAACATCTCCATAAAACCACTTTCTTGGAGTTCATTCATAGCAACATCTAAAACTTTATTTTGTTTAGAATCTAGTTTTGTTAAAATATTTGTCACAACATCCTGTTTAGTCATAATCTGACCAATTTTATGATGTTTTCTAAACCAACTAAAAAACAGCTCTTTCACTTCATCTTTTGGAGTTAAATCCTCTTTTTTCTTTGAAGATTTTCTCTTTTTTTCATCTACTCGAAGTGCTTGTTTATAGTCATAAACTTTTTTCTTAGGTCTTCTCAATTTTGGTCCTTTTTTTCTTTGTTATGATACAATTTTATTCTTAATTTTTTTAAAAGACTAATAATAAAAAATCTTCTCTATACATTATAATACGAAGCATTAGGATGATAAACAACCAAAGCACTAGTACTCTGCTCAGGATGAATTTGAAAAGTTTCACTCAGTTCTATTCCAAACTCTTCAGGTTTCAGCAAATCAAACAATGGACGATTTAACTCCAAATCTGGACAAGCAGCATAACCAAAAGAGTAGCGTGAACCTTGGTACTTATTCATCTGAACATCACTAAGTTTACTTCCTTCATTGTCAGATATATTTAGGTCAAGACGTATCTGTTTATGTGCTATCTCTGCTAAAGCTTCTGCTAATTCAACACCTAAGCCATGAAATTGATAATATTCTGTATAGTTCCCCTCATCATAGATAACTCTCTCTGCATCGCTTAGTTTTCCACCAGCACTCACACACGTTAGTGCTATAACATCATCTCTATCACTATGAAAAAAGTCACTTAATGCACGGTGTGGCTGTTTTCTTTGTCTTGGAAAAGAGAACTCTTTTATCGCATTTTCTCTTACATTTTCAAGAGGTTCTCTGTTTATCTCATCTGCTGAGTTGTAACCACTCTCCTCATCAAAGATAAGAAGTTTGCTATCATCAGAACGACAAGGCCAATAACCATAAACAATAGTAGGTTCAAATAGCTTTTCATCTAAAAACTCGGCTTTGAGTTTTTCATAGGCTGGCATAATCACTTCATCCACTTGCTTTTGATACTCCTCTTTTGTTTTACCTTTAGAGCTGTACCCCCAACGAGATTTAAAAAGTATTTTATGGTTTATCCACTCAAATACCATCTCTATCTGTTGCTCTGTTAGTTTTATCTCACGACGTCCCCAAAATGGTGGAGTTGGTACTTTCACATCACGAGAGGGCATCTTTATCTCAGAGAGTGGAGGAATTATTACCTCTTTTTTCTCTTTAACAACCTTCTCTTCCTTATCTTTACCATGAAGGTCAGTATCAAAATTCCCAGCTTCTATACGGCTCATTGCCGTTACACCATCAAAAGCATCTTTACAGTAAAAAATAGGACCATCATAAAAAGGACGACAAAAATCATCTATAAAAGTTCTTGTAAGTGCTGCACCACCAAGAAGAACAGGTATATCTATTCCCTCAGCTTTTAGAGTTTTAAGATTTTCTTGCATCACTTGTGTTGATTTTACTAAAAGTCCACTCATTCCAAATGCTGAGATATGTCCATCTTTTGTGGCTTGTATAAAATCTTCTAACTCTACTTTTATACCAAGATTATTTACTTTAAAACCATTGTTTGATAAAATAATATCTACAAGATTTTTTCCAACATCGTGAACGTCCCCTTTTACAGTTCCAAGTGCTAAAGTTGTATCTACTGCTTTTTCTATTTTTGGAAGATAAGGATTCAGATAATCTACCGTTTTCTTCATAGTTTCGGCACTTTGAAGTACAAAAGGAAGTTGCATCTGACCACTTCCAAAAAGCTCTCCAACTACTTTCATCGCATCTATTAAAATCTCATTTACAATTTTTTCAGGAGCTATACGGTGACGAGCCTCTTCAACAAGAGGTATCATTCTATCTTTATCACCATCCATCAGAAGTTTAGCTATCTTTTGTTCATCACTCATCGCCAAATACTCAGCATCATCAGCAGATGTATCTATTGCCTCTTTAGTGCTAAAATGTTCTATAAAAGTAAAAAGTGCCTCTCCATTTGGTTTACGGTTAAAAATCAAGTCATCACAGATAGTTTGGTCTTCTTCACTTATTTTATTAATAGGGATAATATGTTTTACATTGATGATTACAGAAGTTAGACCAGCTTCTATACAGTGATGCAAAAACATCGAGTTCAGGTATGGACGTGCATCTTTGTCTAGTCCAAAAGAGATGTTAGAGAGTCCTAGAGTAGCACTAACCTCTGGATGCTTTTTACGAAGAGCTCGAATAGCTTCTATCGTATTTATACCAGCATCCCAATACTCCTCATCCCCACTTGCTAAAGTAAATGTTAAAACATCAAAGATCAGATCCTCTTTTTTGAGTTTATGACGATTTGTCGCAAGGTCTATAATTCTATCTGCAATTTTAAGTTTATCTTCTACTGTTTTAGCCATTCCAACCTCATCAATAGTCAGACATACTAAAGATGTTCCATACTTTTTAGCTAAAGAACAAACAGCATCAAATTTTGGCTCACCATCTTCAAGGTTTACAGAGTTTAATATAGGTTTCCCACCTATATTTTTAAGTGCTGTTTCAAGTCCGCTTGTTTGTGTTGAGTCGGGCATAAGTGGAATAGCTATCTTTTGGTTATACATCCCGATAACAGCATTCATATCTTTTGTTTCATCACGTCCTGCAAAACCAACATTTACATCTATTATATGCGCTCCAGCACGTACCTGTTGCTGTGCAACACTGAGAGTTCCCTCATAATTTTCAGCCAATATCAGCTCTCTAAAAGCTTTTGAACCCGTAGCATTGGAACGCTCTCCCATTAAAAGAGGGGCTGGTTGCTGTTTGAGTTCTACACTATTAAAAAGTGATGCTATCGATGTTGGATGAGAACCTAATGGCTCTTTTGGTGTGATATTTTGAGTGGCATCTACTAAAGCTCGTATATGTTGCGGAGTAGTTCCACAACATCCCCCTAAAAATGAAACTCCAGCATAGTCTAAAAACTTTTTTTGTTGTGTTACAAACTCATCTGGCCCCATAGGGTAGTATGTATAACCTCCACGGTTTTGAGGGAGTCCAGCATTTGAGTGAACACTTATAGGTCTATTCCAAAGTTCACTGAGTGTTTTTACATGTTTTAAAACTTGCTCAGGACCTGTTCCACAATTAAATCCAAGACTTAAAATATCAAAAGGTTCTAATATCGTAGCAATAGTTTGAGCATCTGTCCCAATAAGCATAGTTCCACTTAATTCAATAGTAACAGAAATCATAATAGGAATATCAACATTACGTTGGCAATTTGCCTCCTGAATTGCATGGAGTGCTGATTTTATTTGCAAAGGGTCTTGTGCTGTTTCTATAAGAAAAACATCTACACCACCATCTATAAGTGCTAAACAAAACTCAGTATAACCTTTAAACATCTCATCATAAGTTATATGCCCAAGAGAGGGAAGTTTTGTACCTGGTCCAACTGAACCTAACACAAAACGGGGATGCTCTGGAGTACTAAACTTTTCACACTCTTTTTTTACTAACTCTGCACCAGCTTTTGTGAGTTCATAAGCACGATGACTTATATCATACTCATCTAAAACCCAAGAGAATGAACCAAAAGTGTTAGTTGTTATAAAATCAGCACCACTTGTTAAATATGCTGAAAATATTTCACTTAAAACATCGGGACAAGTAACATTTAAGAGTTCATTACAACCCTCGTTTCCTTCCCAAGCATCTTTAGGAATTTTATCATCACGTTGTTGAAGCTGTGTACCCATTGCACCATCTATGATGAGTGGGCGTTTTTTGATTGTTTCTGAGATGTATTGTTTTGTTGTCATTTTTTAAGCTTTTTTATTGGAATTATTTTTGGGAATTTTAGCGTAAAATGTTTATGTTATAATAGATACTATGAAAAATATATTATTAATCTTAACCGTTTTACTCTATACAGGATGTGGGGGAAATTCTAGTTCTAATAAAACAGTTCTTCATATTCCTAATGAAAATTTATCAACTCAGCAGATGCTAGATGATAAAAACTATAAAGGTGTTATCTCAAATTTAGAAGGTGTTGCTTCTAATGATGATGAATATCTAAAATTAGCAACAGCCTATATGGGTTTATCTGGACTAACAATAGATGATATTCGGATTAAAATCTACTCCTTAGATGATAGTGATGAAAACTCTTTTATGTCTCTTACAAATAAAGTAAATGAGAGTACTAAAAGTTGTGATGCACCTTTAGAATATCTTGATAAATCTGCACTCTATTATACAGCTGTAACAGGAGAAAAATGTACTCAATATAATGAACATACATTATCTACTTTAGAGAAAAAAATCTGTTTACATAGAGGTTTTTCTCAACTTGTTGAAACTGTAACTGCTATTAGTTATCTTACTGGTGATGTAAGTAATTTAATTGAAAACATTCAAGATAATAGACTTACAACAGCATCTTGTGCGATGCAATATGCTTTTAATGGAACCTCTGATTGTAGTTTTCATAAAAAAGAGAGTATAACATTTGGAGATACGAAAAGTTATGACAGAGTAACTATCTACTCAAATCATGAAGAGTTTCAATACCTTTTAAGTGAAAATGCTCTTCTTGGTATTCAAAGTGGAGTTAAAAATGTTGTTATGACAAATGGATATTGTACTTTAGATAGTTTTGCAACTAGACTCTATAATAAAAATGATGGAGCCTATAATCCACAAACATATTTTGTGTGTCCTGTAAACTTGACTGTTGATGAAGTTTTACTAGACTCTTTAAATGAGGGAATTGAAGCTATTATTGTTGGGGCAAATAATGATATTGACCTTATAGAGAGTGTTAAAAAATTTAAAGAAGAGATTTTAAGCCATTCTTATGAAAGAGATGACGATATTACAATGGATAGTTTGTTAAGATATTTAGATAAATATACAGATTAGAGTTTAATTAGTTATAATATATGAGTAAATTTAAGGGAGTTAATAATGTTCAATAAAATATTTATAATTTCACTTATTACATTATCATTTATGTTAAGTGGTTGTAATAGTGATAGTGAAGGAGAATCTCGTTTAGAAACACAAGTTATGTTAGATAAACGAAATTATGAAGGTGTTATCTCAAAGTTAGCGAATAGAGATATTAAAACTCAAGAGGATAATCTTGCTCTTGGTGCAGCTTATATGGGTAGAGCTGGTTTAAGTCTATCTGATTTAGTAAAAGTGGTTAGTAAAAGTGGAGATAATGAAAATGCTTTTGGTTCTTTTATCAGTAGTATTGAAGATGCGACTAAAAATAGTAAATCTCCATTAACAGATTTAAATAAAGCAACTCAACACTATGAAAATGTTGTTGGTGACAAATGTACAGATGGAACAACTTTATCTGATTCAGAATCTGACCTTTGTATATTTAAAGGACTCACTCAAATTATGGGTTCAGCAACAACAATTAGTTATATTGCTAATGATATTGGGAAAGTTTTTAATAGTGATGGTGAAGTTGATAATAAACTACAAGCTTCAGCATGTGCTATGCAGTATGCGATAGATGGTAGTACAGGAACTAATTGTAATGTAAAAGAGTTATCTGAAATCACTTTTGCAAGTGGTTTAACATATAGAGAGGTAGAGGTTACTGTAAATGAGGAAAAATTTGAATATCTTCTTTCTGGTATCTCTACTGTTATTACAAAAGGCTATTGTCGCACAGATGATTTTACAACAAGAGTTGACAATAAAACTAGTGTAGAAGATAATAATAATTTTCACGTATGTCCTATCAATGAAGATGCAAATGCTTCAGAGTTAACAACAGGTGCAATAATTGCAGATGCCCTAAACAAAGGTATCGATTCAGTAGGTGTAGCAGCAGATGATGATATGCAAGAAGATATAAACGAATTTAAATCAGAAGTTTTAGCAAGTTCAGGTAAATCGGGTAGTGATACTATTACAGAAGAAGATATAGTGAACTATCTTAATGAACAAAATAAATAAGGGGATAAGAGAATGAAAAAAGTAATATCTTTAGCACTTGTAGGTGCTTCAACTTCATTAATGGCTATGTATGCAGAACAAGCTTACTTATATAAAGACCCTCGTATTATGGGAATGGGTGGTGCAAATATTGCCGTTGGTAGTTACTCTACTTCTGTTTTTTCAAACCCTGCTGGACTTACAAATATTAAAAAAGAGCATGGTGTAGTTTTTGATTTTTTAAGTTTAGGAGTATCAACTTCTGCTGAATTTCAAGATTTTGCTGATGATTTACAAAAAGCTGATGATAAAGAGGATGATGGAGAAAAAACAGAAGCTTTTGCTGATGTATTATCAAAATACTCTGGGGAGCATTTTCATATAGGTGCAAGTAACTATACATCTATCTCTAAAAATTCTGATATGTTTGCATGGAGTATGGGACTTTTATCTGCTATGGATGTAAATATTATGGCTCATGGAAATGGAAGCACCAATGGAGAACTGTTAGAAACAACTACAAGAGCTTATGGTGGTGCAATTATCGGTATAGCAAAACCTTATGATACAAAAATAGGACGTTTAGATGTTGGTATGGGATTTAAATATATATCTCAAGTCTCTTATGAAGGGACACTAGGAATATCTGAATTAATTACAAATGATGATGAAGAGATTAAAGATAAATTTCAAGATAGATATGAGAAAGAATCTTCAGGATTTGGTGTAGATATTGGAGCAACGTATAAACCTTATAATGATGGTGTTTGGCATCTAGCTATCGCTTTTAGTCTTTTAAATCTTGGTTCACTTAGTATGGATGACAATTATGGGGGACAACCTATGACATTAAATATTGGTGCATCTATCTCTCCTGATGTTTCCTATATTAGTAAGTTTGTTTTAGCTGTTGATTATGTCGATGTTTTAGGAGCAAATAAACTTCGTATTTATAATTATGATGAAAATGATAATGTTATTTCATCAGATTATGAAACATCAAGTTTTATGAAAAATCTTAGAGTTGGTACAAGTATCGGGTTAGTAGATACTATGTTATTCTCAATGACACTGAATGCTGGTTTATATCAAGAATCTTATACAGCAGGTCTTGATTTAGATATTATGATATTTAAGTTTAATGTAGCAACTTATGAAGAGGAAGTTGGTGATACTACCTCTTCTATTCGTGATAGACGATATATTGCTAGAGTAGGTATCGGCTGGTAATTTCTTTTAAATTGACGGTTTAAAACATAAAACTATTGACTTAAATCGTCAATTAAGGATATAATGACGATGAAAATCTATAATTAGAGGGGTTTATTCGTTAAATGATAGTTGCCTATATCCGTCCAGACAAATATTTTGATGCCGCACACGACCAACTTCAGTTGATAAATTCGTATGCTACCTCAAAAAACATTGTAATCGATGATGAGTTTATCGACCAAACTTCTCAAAATAAACGTTTAGTTGAACGTTCTCATGTAACAAGTTACTTTCAAAAAAATCAGGAATCTACTCTGTTAGTTTATGATGTATGGGTACTTAGTACAAATATAGAGGACCTTGTTCAAATGTTTAGCTGTCTTTTTAAAAATAGATTTAGTATTCACTTTATCAAACAATCTGTAATTGTATCAAATCAAAGTAGTGTTATGTTAGTTCTTGGTCTCATAGACCAACTACGCCAAACGATGCAAAATGAGTCTAAAAAAGTTATAGGACGTCCTAAAGGAAGTCGCTCTAACTCTAAGTTTGATAAATATATGAATGAGATTATTCTTTATATTAAAGAGAAAAAAAGTGTAAGTGAGATGGCACGACTTTTAGGTATCAGTCGAAGTTCATTGAAAGATTATATAGAGTCACGTGAACTCAAGCAAGTTGCATTTGGTTCACTGTTAGTAAAATCACCCGAAGATGCTGAAAAACAGGTTATTAGTACAATTACTTGTCCAGCATAAAAAAATATGGAGTATAAAATGAGTGAAAATAAAAAAGGTATAGAGATACCTACATCATGGAGAATAAAGCGTTATTATGTTTATATAATCGCAACAGTTATCGCATTAGTATTACCGTGGATAACAATAGATGGAAATCACTTTTTCCTATTAAGTTTTGATAAACTAAAACTACATCTTGCATTTGTTCAGTATGATATGCAAGAGTTATATTTAATGCCTTTCCTATTGATGTTAATGTTCTTAGGTATATTTGGTATGACTGTTATGGGTGGACGTGTGTTTTGTGGATGGGTTTGTCCTCAGACTGTTTTTCGTGTTATCTACCGTGATTTAATAGAAACAAAGATTTTAGGTCTTCGTGGACGTATTAAAAACAAACAGAAAGAACCAGATATGTCAAAATCTGAAAACAAAGTAAAAAAAGCTATCGCTATCACTATGTGGAGTGTTTTAGCTGTTGTTGCTGGAGCTGACTTTTTATGGTTCTTTGTTCCACCTGAAGATTTCTTTACATATTTAGGAGATTTTAACAATCACTGGACACTGTTTGGTACTGTTTTAGGTATCGCTGCATTTTTAATTTATGATATTGTATTTATGAAAGAAAATTTTTGTATCTATGTATGTCCATACTCTCGTGTTCAATCTGTTTTATATGATGAACATACTGTAATGGCTCTTTACGACGAGCATAGAGGTGGTATTATCTATGATGGCCATGATAAACAATACTCTAAACAAAAAGATATAGTAGCTGCACAACCAAATGCAGAGTGTACAGCTTGTGAGTCTTGTGTTACAGTTTGTCCTACACATATCGATATTCGTCAAGGTTTACAATTAGAGTGTATTAACTGTTTAGAGTGTGTTGATGCTTGTACAACTGTTATGGGTAAACTTGGAAAAGAGTCTTTAGTTACTTGGTCAAGTGATTATGAGATAGTAGAACAAAAAGGTAAAACTCAATATTTCCGTGCAAAAGTTTTAGCATATATTGCACTACTTGTTGGTCTTATGATTATTCTTGGTGTTATGGGAAGTACAAAAGAGCATATGCTATTAAATATCAATAAAGAGACTCGTCTTTACTCTACAAAACTATTACCAGATGGTAAAGTAAGAGTTGATAATGCCTATGAATTTTTACTACAAAATACTGAAAATGAAAAGATGAAATTTTACTTTGAGGTTATTCCTCCAAAAGGTATGGAAGGTAAAATTACTATTGCTAAACCAAGAAAAGAGTTTACAGCTATTCCTGGTATGAAAAAGAAAAAAATTGTTGTGCTTCGTACAACGGAAGTTTTAGCTGATGATGATAGAAAAGATACAATTATCCCTATCACAATTAGAGCTTATGCTATCGGTCATGAAGACAAGATTGTAGTATTTAGAAAATCTACATTTACATTTCCTAAAGCTAATATTTTAAAGAAAGCTAAATAGTTTTGCTTTTAAAGAGAGAGATTTTTTTCTCTCTCTTCTCCCCTTAACACTCATATAAACCCACATAAGCTATAATTTCGCACTTTATAAATGGAGTTCTAAATGAGCCAAATTAGCTACAAAGACGCAGGCGTTGATATAGACGCAGGTAACAGTTTCGTTGAAAATATTAAACCTCTTGTTAAATCTACTAAAATACCAGGTGTATTAGGTGGTATCGGTTCTTTTGCAGGAGCGTTTGAACTTCCTAGTGGCTTTAAAGAGCCTGTAATGCTTGCTGCTACTGATGGAGTGGGTACTAAACTTAAACTTGCTATCGATAGTGGTATTCATAATACTGTTGGTATAGATTTAGTTGCTATGTGTGTAAATGACCTTTTATGTAATTTTGGGACACCTTCGTTCTTTTTAGATTACTATGCAACTGGTAAACTTGATGTAAATGTTGCTACAAATGTAGTTGCAGGTATCGCAGAGGGTTGTATTCAAAGTGAATGTGCTTTAATCGGTGGTGAAACTGCTGAGATGCCAGGTATGTATAGTGAAGATGATTATGATTTAGCTGGTTTTGCAGTAGGTGTTGCTGAAAAATCTGAGATGGATAGAGTTTCACTTGTAAGAGCTGGTCATAAACTTATAGCACTTCCAAGTTCTGGACTTCATTCAAATGGTTTTTCACTTGCTAGAAAAGTTTTATTTGATAAGATGGATATGAAATTTGAAGATGATTTCAATGGTAAACCGCTTATCGAAACTCTTTTAACTCCTACAAATATCTATGTAAAAACTTTCAAAAAACTTCGTAATGAGATAGTAGCTATGGCTCACATTACAGGTGGTGGTATCGTTGAAAATCTTCCACGTGTTCTTCCTGAAAACTTAATGGCTGAAGTAAAAGAGGATTCTGTAAGAGTTCTTCCTATTTTTGAACTAATGGCTCCTCATATTGAAAGAGCAGAGATGTTTAGAGCATTTAATATGGGTGTTGGAATGATACTTGTAGTTGAAGATGCAAATGTTGAAAAAGTTTTAGCCGAGGCTGAAGGTTCTTATCTTATTGGTGAGATTAAAGAGGGGAAACGCGAAGCTGTAATGGTTTAGTAAAAAAGTTATAGAGTGGCAGAGGTGTTGGAAGCACCTCATAAGACCACATATCAACAAAAGGAGAAACTTAATGAAGAAGTTTCAACTTAAAATTAGCTTTGTATTTGGCCGATTCAAAGTTAGTTTTAGTGTGCAAAGGTATTAGCCTTTGTACCTTGTTGAAAGTATAGCTAAATTTTATTTAATAAATAGTTCTTTTAAAGATTTTAGTGTCATCTTAAAAGCTGTGATATACTCTTTAGGTTCCTCTATATCCATCCCCATCTCAAAATTTTCTTTTAAATCTTGAATCATCTGTTTTCGTCTTACAACACGATTTAAACCTAATATTTTTATCATATAGTTCACATCTTTTTTTTCTTTAATACTTAAATTATTATGTGCAAAAAAGGTGTCTGTTTCATAATCAAATTGTAAATATTTATTTTCATCATAGTTCTCAGAGTCTGGTTTTAAAATATACTTAACAGCCTTTATATGTTTAACTCGTTTGTTTATATCACCTTGAACCATAAAGAGATTATCCCACAACCAGCCACTTGTAGGTTTAATACTCTCATCAAAATGTTCAACATCTCCATAAGTAAACTCATTACCTACTAGCCCTACATACTTACCAGATTCCCATTTTTCTTTAGTAATTAACTCATCATCACATAAAATCTCTTCTGTATATGCACATAAACCTTTTTGACAATAAAAAAGACTCATTCTTACATCAGTATAATGAGGATTTCCACTAGAATCATATTTATGATATTTTCCCTTAGCAGATTCTACCCAAGCTTTATAATCAGTCGATAATATTTCAGATTTATCAATTCGTTTCATTATCACTTAAACCTAATAGTCTTGAAAGCTTTTGTAGCTCTTGAAATTTTTGCTTCTTTTCTTCTTTATCTGTTGTATTTTTTATAGTAGCTTTTAATGCTCCATACTCCATAAGTTTCTCTTCTCTGAAACTAAAGTTTGAGTTCTCTTTCATATCAAAAATATTTGTCAATATACTTGTCCATGTAAGCATTCTAGGGTCAAGAAAATAATTATCTATATGATTTTCATCTTTATAATAAAGCTCTCTATATATCTGATTATTCTCATCAAATTTCAACTCAACAACTTCCCAAGGCTCAAAACTTGAAGCAACTATTGATGAGTGAGTTGCTACTATGAGTTGATTGTTTGTTCCCACTTTTGTATATAAGTCTATTAGCTCTTTTTGTATATCAGGATAAAAAGAGTTTTCAGGTTCATCTATTAAAATGATGCTATCTTTTGGAGAGTATATTTTTAGAGGGATAAATGTTGAAATAAGATTTTTTGTACCGGTACTTAAATCATCATACTCAATAATAGTGCCATTGGATAAATCTTTTATAATTAAATCAGTAAAACTTTTTTGATTTTCATCTATTTTTGCAAGTTTAAGATTAAATCTATTTAAAATAGAGTTTAATTTATCTGAAATGCTATTAAGTATATTTTCATTCTCTGTTTCCCAGTTTTTTAAATCTTGAATATAGTTCTCTTTAGTGTAATTATCATCATTTATAAGTTTATTTGTTAATATTTTTATATTGTTAGTATAATTTTTCTCATAATTTTCGATTCGATTTTTTAATAATTGAAAAGAGATATAACTGTCATTTATATTTATTATTGTTCTGTCTATAAAATTATTTGATTTTAATGTATTTAATAGCTCTGTTATAGTTTCATCTATTGTATACTTATTTTGTAATTCATCCATTTTTTCGTCAATATTAGCAATCTCTTTTGAAAATTCTTCTAATCCATAATAGTTTATACCTAAAGATTTTATTGTCTCTCGTTGTTTTTCTAAACCTTTTAATACAGTTTTATCTGTATTTGTTACCTCTTGTTGAGTGAAAGATTTTTTTTGTTTAATAATATTTTGGGCATTGTTAATTTAAGATAGCTAAATTATCATTCCACTTAGCCATAAGTAATGCAAAAGAATATTCAAGCATTTTAACACTTTTACTATAACATTTTGTCTTTCTTCTCATTCTTGCAAGAAAG
>Ga0256837_1000165_pt1 | contig 60732 bp, 65 predicted proteins | sample 4562384metaG_FD_185976 | JGI IMG/M metagenome (GOLD analysis project Ga0256837, IMG submission 185976) | Hydrothermal vent microbial communities from Guaymas Basin, Mexico - 4561-384 | ecosystem: Environmental > Aquatic > Marine > Hydrothermal vents | place: Mexico: Guaymas Basin | collected... | reverse complement strand
TGGAAAAATGAGAATGCATTATATTAAAATTCTTCCAGGTGACCGTGTTAAACTTGAGTTAACACCATATTCATTAGATAAGGGTCGTATCACTTATCGTTATAAGTAAAAAAAGAGGGTTCAACCCTCTTTTTTTATCTTCTATTTTATTTAATATTAAATTCATCATTTCTTTGTTAAGATTCCTTTAAAGGATCTATTATGATTAAATCTCTCTTTTTGCGTATGCGTGTAATTCATTATGTCGGTATTATTTTACTTATTATTAATGCAACTCTATTTACAGATAATATTATTGGTCAAATTGTTCAGTATGTGATTGCTGTTGTTATACTAATTCATGATATAGATGAAAAAATAAATGGTGTTAATATGACAAGAAATTTAATTGGACAGCTCGAAAATATTGAACATGGTGAAAAAATTATTTTAAATAATGAATATAATTCTGAGCTTACAGAGGCTGTAATTCATATAAATAAATTTCAAAAAACTTTTGTTCATGCTCAAGATACAGATATTAAAGCTCATCATATTGAAGATATTGTTCATAAAATAGATAAAGATTATGATAATGCTAGTGAAAATTTAAAACATGAAAGAGAACTGTTGGCAACTGTTGTAAATATGGGTGAAGAGTTGAAAACTGTATTTAATAATGATTTAGCTGATGCTTCAGAATCGAAAGAAAATATTGTTAAAGTTAGTAAAGAGTTACATCTTATAAAAGATGAAATTTCAAAAATTGTTAATGAACTTCAAGATGCTTCTAGTTCTCAAAATATTCTTTCTGATGATTTAAGTAAAGTATCTTCTGATGCTGAACAAGTTAAAGAGGTTATAAGTGTTATAGCTGATATTGCAGATCAAACTAACCTTTTAGCTTTAAATGCTGCTATTGAAGCGGCAAGAGCTGGTGAGCATGGTCGTGGTTTTGCTGTTGTTGCTGATGAAGTTAGAAAACTTGCAGAGAGAACACAAAAATCTTTAACAGAGATAAATGCTACAATAAATGTTGTAAGTCAATCAATTAATGATGCAAGTGATCAAATGAATAGTAACTCTAAAGTTATAGAAACTTTAGCTGATGTTTCACAAGATGCTTCTATGAAAATGGATGGAGTAAGTATCTCTATAAGTAATAGTGTAGTTTCTGCAGAGGGTACTGTAAATAGTTATACAGCTAATGCTTCTAAAGCTGAAAATCTTATTAGTAAAGTATCTGAAATTGATAAATTATCGCATAATAGCCATGAGAGTATTAAAGTTATTAAAGATAGTGTTGATAATTTAAGTAGCATAGTTTAAAAAGGAAATTATAAATTTCCTTTTTAATTAAAATGTTTTAGTATTTCTAAATTCTGATATTTCAGTTTCTACCATCTCATCAATCATTATAGTAAATAATTCTGAAATCATATTTGGAGAAACACCAACCTCTATAGCATGATGACGAACTCTTTGAAGTATGAATTCGATTCTATCTTCAGCTTTTACCTCTTCTACACTCTCTTTAAATGATGCTACTTTACGAATGAGATGGCTTCTTTTTGAGATTAGTTCAACTAACTCTACATCTAAAAGATCAATCTCACCTCTAGCTTCTTCTAATGATTTAAGTTCTTTCATATTTATATCCTTATTATAGACTTTTGAGTTATTATAGCAGTTGTAACTTTTAATTTTTTGATTTTAGAATCATTATTTTTTTATCAATATTATTTTTTTTTATTTGTTTATTTGTTTTACTTTTTAGTTCATTTAGCCAAAAGATAACACTCTTTTTATATCCATGAAATGATGCTAATTTTATTATTTTATTTATTTGTTCTTTTGATAAATCATTCTTTATTAAATTTGCTGAGATAAGAGATGAAGAGATTGACTTCATTTTAAAGATTTCATTAAAAGCTTTATTAGATTGATTCTTATTTATATATAGATTAAATTGCTGATACGATTCTGGGAGTAGGGTAGTTTGCTCATCAGTTATTTTTGACTTTATAAATTTATAGTAGGCTCTTAGATTCTTATTATTAATTAGGTTTTCTATATCTTTATATTTATCACAATTATCATCTATTCCTACTGAGTTATTTAAAGCACATTCACCTAAATATATAGTAGCCAATTGATCTAAATTAGCATTAGTTTTAGCATACTTGATAGCTCTTTTTAAATCACTACAAGCTAGTAGATTTTCATCACTTAAAAAGTTTTTTTTGTATTGTGCAAAAGCACTACTAGCTTTATATTGAGATATATTTGGTGTTTCTTTAAAAGAGCAACCAGTTATCAGAATCATAGAGGAGATAAATATGGTTAAATTTTTCATGGTAGAATCACTTTGTTTGAAGATTTATCTTCCATCATTGTATTTACTTTATCCATAATCTGATTTGATTTTGCGATTGAGACAGATATTTGCTCTTTTAATTCTACTAAGTTAGTATCATACCCACCAACAGCTTCAACTGTTCCATCTAGTTTTTTTAATTTTTTTGTTATATCTTTCATAATAGATTCTAACTCTTTAATAGTGTTTGATGATGGCTTTATAATATCTTTATTTAAAGATAAAGTTACCTTGTGGATATTAGTTAAAATTTCTGTAGTTAGATTTATAGATTCTATGAGATTTTTAGTTGATTTATCATCACCAGTTACAGATGTTAAAATAGAATTACTTGTGGCTAATTTTTTTGTGAATAATTGGAGATTATCCATAGTTTTCATCAGATTTGAATCATCTTTAGCAAATTCACTTGTCATTGATTCTATATGGTTAATTGTACTAATCATTTTATTTACAACTGGCTCAAGTTTAGAGATCATATCGTTAATATCATCGCTGATATGTATAGTTAGTGTTGAATCAGCCTCTAGTATAGGATTTCCAAGTACAGAATGTAACTCTATATACGGTGTACCTATAAGTGGTTTTACAATTATAAGTACACTATCTTTACTTACCCATTTTCTATTTTTTTTATTTACAGAAAATGTCATAAAAACTGTTCCATCATCTTTTAGAGATATATTATCTATGACACCTATATTAAATCCAGAAAATTTAAGTGGCATTCCAACATGAAAAGAGTTTGCACTAACTGTTGAAAAATGGTAATTATATCTTTTCTCAAAAGTACCTTTTTCTTTAATTAGTAAATACATAAAACCACTAACTGTTATAAAAAAGATGAGCATAAAGATACCAACAGAAAGTTTCATTTTATTATATGGCATATGCATCCTTTATAGTGTGTTTCATTTGTAATTGTATCTAGTATAGTGATATTTTTACCGTTATTAAGTAAATTTATATTTTCTATGATTATCTTTATCTCTTTAAAATTTTCAATAATTGCAATTGGGTATATTATAAGTATATTTGGCTGTTTTGTCATTAATGCTCTAATTATCATAACATAAAAAGTTTCTAAGCTTGAGCATTGTGATTTTCTAAAAGAACTAATATGTTCTAATAATATTTTTTTCAAATATTCATTTGCAATTTTTTCAGAATTCTTTATAGATAAAAGTTCTTCTATTTGCTTTATAAAAGCAATATTTTCACAAATACTTAAATTTGATATGAGAGGTGTGTCTGTAGATATTAGTGAATAATTTTCTATTTTTAGAATCTCATGTTCAATATCTTTGTAATGATTAAATAATTTTAGAGTGATTGAATTAGTAATGATAATACCTCAATAAAAAATAGTGCTATAAAAAGTTTAACCATCCCATTTAAAACAGATATAGGTATGGCAGTATAGCTGTCACCAGTATTTAATCCACTATATATTGGAATCAACATAGTCACAAAACCAAATGCAATACTTTTACTTAAAAGTACAATAACATCTTTTACTTCTATAGCATTCATAAGTATAAATTTATATGTGTGAAAATCCATATTCATAGAAAGTAGTGTGAAAAGATAGCCACTACTAAGCATAATAATGGCAAATAAAATAGATAATGATGTAACACTAACAATTCCACTTATGATTCTAGGTAAAAATAGATAATCAATTAGATCTATTTTGTACTCATTTAGTGTATTTAATTCTTTATTTACTTTCATAACTGCTATCTCAGTATTTACAGCTGTCCCTGAGCGAAGCGAAATAAGTAAGGCTGTAAAAAAAGGGGAAAATTCATCTACAACAAATGTTATGATAATTGAACCAATTTTATCTTGTAGATTATATTGTGTTGATAATGAGATAACAACACCGATGATAATTGAGCCAAAAATTATTGCCATTATCATAAATAATGGTACTATCCCAACAGCAGTAAAGTATATTTGCTTTGTTAAAACCATCCTCATTGCAGGATTATAACTTTTTAGGTTTATCATGTGACTTATACAAATAGATGTAAATTTTAATGCTTCATAGATTGATGAAAAAAATGATATTGATTTCTCACCAATATTTTCAACTAATCTTAAAAACATTATGTTGGTTAATTCAGATTAAATTGTTTTTTATAAGAATCTACAAGTGGCATAGATTTATCTTTATAATCTATAATATCACCAATCTCAATCTCTATAGTACGATGAAGTTTACCATCTTTTAAAGAATCCATAAGTTTTTCATTTGCTTGGTTATGAATATATACAGGAAGAATATTTAGACGGTTTTTTACAGCAATAATTTTAGAACCATCTTTAAATTCACCTAAATCAGCATCAGTTTTATTTCTAGTTCCCTCTGGAAATATAAATATAGATTCACCAACTTTAGTACACTCTTTTATATCTGAAAAAAATGTACCCATTTTAGAATTTTCTCTATCTAGTAGTATAGTTCCTCCATTTCTTACAAATAGTCCAAAAAAGAAAGAGTTGTATAACTCTTTCTTAGCTATCCAGTTTCCAAAAATATTGCTATTTTCTAAAGCTATCTCTACTATAAGTGGGTCTATAACACTTCTATGGTTAGAAACTAAAAGATATTTTCCATCTTTTGGAATTTTATCTTTATTTATAATTTCAATATTTAGCTTTAGTTTTCCAAGTAATGTTTTAGCATAGAGCAATCGAAGCTCTTTTTTCTCTTTTGAAGAGTTTGCTTTTTTAAGTTTGTAACCTAAATAATTAGTTAAAAATGTAGCATATAAAGCCATTTTAATTTGGTTATATTTCAAAGTACACCTACCTAATTTGGCTTAATTAACTTTTTAACATCTTTTGGTGCATGAGCATAAGGTATATTTTGCATCCCTTTTTTTACACCATTTTCATCTTCTACCATAACATCTAAACTCATAGCTGTTGGGTAAAAACGGATAACTTTATAGTTAAGTTCTTGAATCTTAAAACTTATTTTTTTAGATGATAGTTCTACACTTTTTTTCTTCTTCTTAGCCATTTTAGTCCTTTAAATAGATTCCAGTATCTTTTACTTCTATTTTATTTTTATCTTGTAAATTTGTTAGTGATCTTTTAAACTCTTTTTTACTAAGTCCAAATATATCTTTTATCAACTCTGCATCACTTTTATAATTGTATGGCATTATTCCGTTATTTTCTTTTAGAAGTGATAAAATTTTATCTGATGAGTTGCTATTGTTCTTATTTCCTGCTTTTCTAAGAGTAAGATCAATGTTTCCATCTTTTCTTATAGTTTTAATATAAGCAGTTTTTTCTTCACCTAGAGCTATATTCTCAAAAATTTCATTATGATAGATAAGACCTTCGTATTTATCTTCTACGATACATTTATAACCAAGTGGAGTTTTAGCTATGATTAGAATCTTAGCCTCTTGATTTGGTTTTAGATTTTTAATTCTTCTTTCAAAAAAATCACCAAGTTTTTCAGTTCCAACTAAACGGTGAGTTTGTTCATCATATATAATTTTTAAGAATCTTTTATCTCCAACTTTAAATGGTTCTTTTTGAAACATATTTGGAACAAGTAAATCTTTTGGTAAACCCCAGTCCATAAAAGCTCCAAATGGTGCAACATCTATAACCTCTAGTAGTACAAACTGATCAAGCATAGCTTTTGGTTCAAGGGTAGTAGCTATAAGTCTATCTTCGGAATCTGTATATAAAAATACTTCTAAAAGAGAATCTATCATCATTTCATCTTTTACATAAGCTTGAGGTAGTAAAACATCGTTACCATCAAGTGACATTAAAAATAGACCATGAGGTGTATCTCTATCAACTCTTAGTGTATTTAGTACACCAAGCTCTAAAAATTCATTTTGTTTCAAAGGAGATCCTTTATATAAGGGAAATACCCTTAATCTTTTAATTTTTATATTATATCTACAAATAGGTTGCTTTTAGTTAACTAAATTATAGTAATAAACTTATGAATCCAGAGATTCAGTCTTATTTAATATTGGATAGCCTATAATTTTGTAATTTCAAATTTAAAGGATACAAAATGAGAAAAGGTTTTACTCTAGTTGAGTTAATTTTCGTTATCGTTATTATTGGTATTTTGGCTGCAGTTGCGGTTCCAAAATTTAAAGATTTAAAGCAAAATGCTGAGGTTTCAGGTACACTTAAAATTGCAAGTGATGCATTTGCTGGTATTCCAGGTTCTTATGTAAATAAAGTTGATTTAGAAAGTAATACATCTAATGTTACATTAAAAGATCTTGTTAGTGTAAGTGGTAAAGGTTGGAATCTTGAAGATGCGAATCTTAGTTATAAAGATGGTGCAAATACAGTTGTAACTCTTAAATATTATGCTGCTGATAGAAATGCTAGTTTATTAATTGATTGTACTAAATTTTCAGATGCTTCAACACAAACTAAATGTGGTAAAGTAAATGAGTCAAATACAACAGCTCAAACTATAGATTTCTAAAATATAAACTCTATATTATGATGTAATTACTATTTTAGTAGTTACATCATATAAATTATTAGTATAAAAATTAAATTATTAAAGGGAAATTATGTTAAAAAAAGCATTTACTTTAATTGAATTGATTTTTGTAATAGTAATTATCGGTATATTAAGTGCCTATGCTATCCCAAAATTCTCTGGACTTAGTGACAACTCAAAAATCTCTGCTGAATTATCAACTGCTGCTTCTGTTCAAGTTGCCATAGGTGCTTGTCATGGTGAATGGATTATAAATGAAGGTTCTTTTATTTGTGGTGTAGATATAGATGGTTCTACTGATTTAACTGATCAAGGATACCCTAAAGATGATAAACTTGGTGAATCTGATACTAAAGCATTAAATAAAATTTTAAAAAATGCTGAAAATAGTGGTTGGATAAGAAGTAGTACAACTCAATATCGTGGACCTGCATCTAATGATACTGATGGTATTTCAAATTGTAAAGTAGGTAAACCTTGTAATACTAAATATTGGGATTATAATTCTACAACTGGTACTTTTACTTTAACTTCTGAATAAGAAAATATTTCTTTTTATAAATTAAACTATTATATATGTGATATAAAAAATAAATGCTATTAAGTTTTAATAATTATATTTTAATAAATAATATTAAAAAGAAAATAAATATAAGTCTATATACTCTCAATCTTTTTAATAATCCAAAGTGTAAAACCTAAAATTATGGTAGATATTACAGCTACTGTTATTGTTCCCGCTTCATGTTCCATATTATTTTACTCCATTTAAATTATATTTATATACTCAAATTATTGAGTTATTTTAATTAATCATATTTGTTTAAAATTATATTATTAATTTTATTTACATTCCTACAGCATCAGCCATAGACCACATTGGTAAGAATATACCAAGAGCTAATACTAATACAAAACCAGCTATACCAGCTGTAAGTATTGGTTCTATCATTTCTGAAACATTATCCATAACATCATTATATTTTTTATTATAATAGATTGTTATTTTACCCAACATATTATTTAAAGCACCAGAATCTTCACCAGCTTTTAACATTTGTAGTACCATACTTTCAAAAAAGCCAGATGCCTCAAACCCATAGTATAAAGAACGACCCTCTTCTATAGCTTTGCTGATACCTTGAAACTGTTTCTTCATATATAAGTTGTCAACAACACTACTTGCTGCTTTAAGAGCATCCACTATTGGTATTCCAGCATGAACTAGTATATCAAATATATAAACAAACCTACCAAGCATAGCAAATTTAGTAATTGTACCAACAAGATATGTTCTTAGTAATATTTGATCTACTTTAAGTGCAAATGATTGACTTCTTTTATAAGTATATGAAAATATAATAGATAAAATTAATCCACCAGCTAAAATATAAGGGCCATAAGTTGTAATAGCTCTTTCAAGCCATAAAAGTAATCTAGTAGGAAATGGTAACTCTGTTTTCATAGTTGAAAATAAGTCTTCAAATTGAGGTACAACAAATGTTATTACAACTGTAAATGCTATAGACATAGCGATAATAACAAATAGTGGATATCTAGTTGCTTTTTTAAGTTTTACACGATTATCATTAATATTTTGTAAAATATCTGATAGTCTAACTAATGATTCTGAAAGTGTACCTGATTGTTCACCAAGGCTAAACATCGATATAGAAAGATTACCAACTTGTTTTGCATAAGGTGTAAAAGCATTAGTTAAACTTTGACCACCTTCAATATCTAGTGATACATTTTCAAGTATCGCTTTAAGCATTGGATCTTCAGTTGATTTTATTGTTTCTATTAAACATATATTGATTGGCATACCAGCATCTAACATAACTGATAGTTGTTGTAAAGCAGAGATATATTGTTCAATATTTACTTTTGTATCTTTTATAGGGTTCTTATGTTTATTTAAAAGCTTTTGAGCTTTCATCATCATTGGTTCATTTATCTCTTTTAAACTAACTCTTACTCCAAGTTCCATTGATTGGAATCTTTTCATAGCCTCTAGCTTATTTAGAGATGGGATAACTATTTTATCCTTTTTCTTACCATGACGATATATAATCTCAAAAAACTTCATATTTAACCTCTAGTTATACGAACAACTTCTTCTAAAGGAATTGTACCATTAAGGGCTTTTTTAAGTGCATCATGAACCATTGGTGTAAAAAGTTCATACTCTTGAGCTACTCTTGCAATTTCAAATTTACTACTATTTTTTGAAATCATTTGAGAAATTTTATTGTTGATTTTTAAAATTTCTACAACCATAATACGACCATCATATCCTGTCATTGCACATTTTGGGCAACCAACACCTTTAAAGAATTTTGGATTTTTAGGTAAATATTCTCTTATATGTTCTAAAAGTTTAACATGAGGTTTATACTCTTTAGTACAGTATTTACAGTTCTTTCTAACAAGTCTTTGAGCTACAATAGCTAAAAGAGAATCAGCTATAAGATAAGGTTCTAAACCCATTTGCACCATTCTACTAATAGCGCTTGGTGCATCATTTGTATGTAGTGTTGAAAAAACCATATGACCAGTAAGTGAAGCTTGAACAGCAGCATTTAGTGTATCTAAGTCTCTAATCTCCCCAACCATTATAACATCTGGATCTTGTCTAAGAAATGATTTTAAAGCAGCAAAAAATGTAAATCCAATTTTTTCATTTACTTGAACTTGTTGAACTAAAGGTAGTTGATATTCTATAGGATCTTCAACAGTTAAAACTTTATTTTCTATACTTTTTATCTCATTAAGAGCTGCATAAAGTGTTGTTGTTTTACCACTACCAGTTGGACCAGTAATTAAAACTATGCCGTAAGGTGATCTAATTATATCTTCAAACATTTTTAGATTAGTATCTTCTAAACCTAAATCATTTAATTTTAGTAAAATCTTTTGCTGATCCAAGATACGCATAACAATAGATTCACCAAAAAATGTAGGTGTTGTTGATAAACGAAAATCATAATTAGCACCATTTACTGTCATAGAGAAACGACCATCTTGTGCTTTACGGCGTTCAGAAATATCGAGGTTTCCAAGTATTTTAATACGAGATGATATAGCATTATAAACAGCAAGGTCAAATACAAAGATTTCTTCAAGAACACCATCAATTCTACATCTTACCGATACTTCATGAGCATTTGGTTCTATGTGAATATCACTACCTTTTCTCATAATAGCATCTTTTACTATAAGTGTAATTAGTCTTAGAACAGCACTCTCTTCATTTTCACTTTGATAATTATCTTCAGAAGTTTCTTTAACAACCTCTTTAGCAATACTTTTAGTACTTTGTAAAATATGTATTCTTTGGAAAATATGGCGTACATCTTCATCTAATGAGAGATAAACTTTTATAGGTTTATATGTAATTACAGCTTCAACAGTTTCTAAAGCATCATAGTTTAAAGGGTCAGATGTTGCAATATAAATATAATTTTCATCTTCTTTGATAGGAATTGCTTGAGCTTTTTGAATAACTTGAATAGGGTATCTATCTATAAGTTTAAAATCTAATTCTTGAGCATAAATATCAATAAATTCAATATCTAATAACTCTTCTAAAACATGTGCAATCTCTTTATGAGTTGTAAAGCCTTCATTAATTAAAATTTCACCAAGTTTTTTTGTAAAATTTGATTTTGATTGTAATGCTAAACAATGAGTTAGGTTATCTTCAGAGATAACCCCTTTTTCTATTAGTGTATCACCAAGTCGTACAGCTTTTTTAATCATTACAAATACCTATGAATAGTTTTTTGATTTTCTATATCGCTAATCTCAACGATAATTTTACCTCTTTTTGTATAATCAATATAAACTTTATAGAGGTTGTGATTTTTTCTAAATTCTATAACTTTTGGGTATTCAGAAATTAATTTATATTTTTTATCTCTAATCGCTGTAAAAGCATGAGATAGTGGATGATCACTAATTGGAAGGGATAAAGATGATATATCTTTATTATCATACATAAATTGATAAATTAATCTTTTTTGCAATAAAATAGATGAAAATATAACAGCATTTATACGAGCATCTTCAGTTGTTCTCAATCTACTTTGTATGAGAGCAGTTATATAAATATAATCAGACTTTAAACAAACCTGACCAATTATAGATAAAAGTTTTTCATCTTTTTCACCCTTAAAAAAAAGTTTTTTACCAACTTTACAAGCATTGGCATAATCTTTATTTCGTAAGTTTATTGAAAACTTTTGATATAAATCTGCATATAATGATATAGTTAAAATATTTATTATAAGTAATAGTTTTAAAATTTTCATTATTATCGTTCTTTCCAAGTATCAAGTAATGTTTTAGCTTCTACTGAATTAGCATTAGTTAGATAAAGTTTTAAAATTTTCATAGCTCTTTTATAATTTCTTTTAGCATATTCAGATTTAGCATAAAGAATCCATGCTCCGGCATCTTTTCGATCTAAAACATTTGCTTTTTTAGCCCACTGTAATGCTTTTGAATATTCTCTTGAATCATAATAATGTGTTGCTATTTTTAAAGCTAAATCATAATTTTTTTCTTTATTATAAAGAGATATCATTTGATCAGTTGATTGAAGTTTTGTAACAGAGATAGATAATGGTTTCATCTCTCTTTTATCTACATAAAACTCTTCTACATTTTTGTTAATAGGTTCTTTATCTCTAATTTTCTTTACAGGTTTTGATTTTTCAACAGGAACAATTTTTTTGACAGGTGTAACATAGTTTTCATAAGTAGTTCTAATTTTTTCTTTTGGAACATAAGTTGTATCAACTTTTAATGAATATTCTAAATCTTTTTTAGCACTTTTTCTCTCAATAGGTACTTTTTTTACAATCTTAGTTGTTTTTTTTAAAATTGATTTATCTATTTTTTTTGGTTTATCTTCTACAGATAAATATATACCAACTACTGAAATAACAGTTATAATAGGTAATACAATTATAACTATTTTTTTTAATTTATATTTTTTACATCTTTTTTGTAAATCTTCAAAATTACTATGCATTTATAATTCCTAAATCAATTGCAGCCATAGTAATAACACAGCTATTAGGTTTAGCATAGCTATTATGACCATTAACTTTAGCATAGTCCATAATTGAAAATGTATGCTTTAAAAGTTGCTTAACAATTCTAAAGTTACCATTAGATAATTTTTGAATCTGTTTAATATGATTTTGTTTGAAAATTTCACTTATATTTCCTAAACCATGTCTAAGAAGCTCAGATTCTATATATTTATTTATTTCACTTTTTGTAAGAACGCTAAGTTCAATAACTGCATGGGTTCTTGATGCAAAATGGCTTTTACTTACTATCTCTTGCCCCTCTTTTTTATGCATAGAGAGTAAAAAATTAAAGTGTTGCGTATCAGATAATATTCGTATAAATTCTAATACAATATTATTTAATAATTGTGCTTCATCAATTATAATAAGATTATCTGTTCCTATAAATCTTTTAACAGCTTCATCTTTTAATTCAGATATAGTTAATCTTTTATCAAAGTAATCATCTTTTAGTAAAAAATGTAAGAATGCTTCTGGTGTTGAAAATGGTTCAGAGCTAAGTAAAACTTTTTTATCAGAACTAAAAGAATTTTGTAAAACATTAAGCATATATGTTTTACCAACTCCTGGTTCACCAAGTAAAAATAGTAAAGGTATATCTCTTGAATCGATAGCTTTTAGTAGTGAGTTTTTTGTAAATTCTGCTGCAATTGATTCAAAGTACAGATCTGAATCAAATGAAGTATCAAATATTTTTGATGCTTTTGAGTAATTACTCATAATCTAATCCTTCTATAGAGTTTTCAAAACTATCAATAGATGGGAAGTTATTATCCTTAATTAATTTTGGAGTAATAATGATAATTAATTCTGTTTTATATTTAGATTTAGATTTAGATTTAAATAACCATCCAAGACCAGGTATATCACCTAATAAAGGCACTTTACTTGATGAATCTCTCTCTACTGTTGACATTAGTCCACCAACAACTACACGACCTCTATCTCTAACTTTTACAATAGATGAAAGTTGTTTTATACGAATATCTGGTGGCATTATACGGATACCATTACTATCAAAAGCTGTACCATTTTCTGAAGCATCAAGATCGCTTCTTGGATCTATTTTCTCACTTACTACTGGATTTATTTGAAGAACAATATAACCATCATCTGTTATCTCTGGAACTATGTTTAGAGTAAGCCCTATAAAAACTGAACTCATCACATAAGTATTTGATGTTGATGAAGCAATATTTGATGTACTCATACTACCACTTTGGTAACGATAGTTTATCTGCTTACCAACATTTATAACTGCTGCTCTATTATTTAAAGTTGTTATTTTTGGAGTAGATAAAACATTTACTTTTCCATCTTTATTTAAAAAGTCTATTAAACCCTCCATTGAAAAATCATAAGCAAAAGCAGTTCCTGCAGAATTGCCTGTAGTATCTAGTAAATTACCAGCACTACCTTTTAGTGAAAGATTAAATTTTGACCAATCTACACCAGAACTTTCACCATCAATTGAAGTGTATTCTAAAAGTGTAGTTTCAAGTTGAACTTGTTTATGTAAACGATCTTTAATTTTACTAAGGTACTGATCAATACGATCTATTTGATTTTTAGTACCAGTAATTGTCACTACACCAGCTTCTCTATTTATAATAGATTTACTTTTTATTTTCATAACATCATTATCTCTTGATAATATAGAATCTATCTCTTGATTTAGTTTATCCCAAAATTGAAATTTAGATTTAGTAGTTATTGTTGTTGTATCAGAATTTCCACCATTATTATTTCCACCAGTTGTTTCAGTATTGTCACCATTACCAGTAGAACTAGCACCAACAGAGATACTTTTTATAGATTCTGTAGATTGCTCACTTAGATTTACATAATCTATAATAAATGAGTGTGTTTGCAGATAAGATATAGTTAAAAGTTTCATTCTTTTATCATAAGAATGAAAAATATTGTTTTGTTTAAATAAAAAGTCTAAAATCTGATCAAGTGAATAATCTTTTATATGTACTAAATATAAACTTTTATTTAATAATTTTTTTGCTTCTTTATCTCTGATTTTAACTGAAAATGAACATTCGTGTGCAACATTTTCTAATATATCTATAATTCTAACACTACTATTACTTTGAGATATATTAAATGTGAATAATGTATCTTCACAATTATCTGCGGCATTTAGTGTATAAAATGTTAATAAGAATAATATCAGTAATTTCATTATAATGCTTCTTTTATTTCTATAATACTTTTGTTTCTTTTGAGAGTTATTTTAACCCACTTGTTATTGTCGATAACTATAATAGCATCTTTACGAACAGACTTGATCTTTTTACCTTGAATTTTATCGCCAGCACCATACCATCTATTATTAATCAAAGCTTTACTATTTAAAATAGTTTGAATTATAATAGGATTTTGCTTTATAATATGTTTAATTCTCTTCTTTAGTACTTTTTTCTTTACAATTACTATTGGTTTAGCTGTAGCGAATGGATCATAAACATCATAATCAATAGTATCAGAAATTTTTTCACTATTTTTAAAAGTTTTTATCTTTGGTGCAATTTTATTTATTTCAATATGATCTGCCATTAATAAAATAGGAGTGATTATTATTAGAACTAATTTTTTCATAATTCAACTCCATAGTGAGATATATTTAAAGTAAATGTTGTTTTTTCAGATTCTATACCAACAGAGATTTTTTTAATTCTCAATAAAGCACTAAAACTATCAATATACTGAATTAAAGACATAATATCTTTAAACGAACCATTACCTTTAACTGTCACAGATTGTTTTTCTACGACATGAGTTATAAATATAAGATTTTTATTTTTAGATTCTACAAACTCTATATCAATATTATTTTCAAGAGATTTTTTTAATATTTTATCAAGAAGTTTAGCAATTCCCATCTCATCAAAAAATATAAAACCTAATGATTCTAATCTTGTTTGAATAAATTGATTTTTAAAATGTATTTCAGTGTTTTTTTCTTCTAATATTAAGTTTACTTTTTTTACTTTTTTTATTTCTCTTTCCAATGATTTTATACTATTTTTTCTAAGCTCTTTTTCTAAGCTAATAATATTATTTTTACTATCTTGAAGCTCTTGGTCCATATCTTCAGTAATTAATAACCAACTTGTAAAAACGATAGATATAAAGATAGTTAGATAAAGAGCAATTCTATTTTGTGTTGATAAAGTTTCAAGTTGATTTTCAAGTTGTTCTATCTGTTCATTCATCTTTTTATCTCCACAAAACTTTCATAGTAATTTTCTTTTTTTTCTACTTTTTTTGTATCAACATGTGAATAACCTTTACGGAGTAATTCTTTGATAAATTTTGTAATATTATCTCTTTTATCATTAGTCGTAATTATTTGTACTTTTATTGAACCTGGATTTGTAAATTCTAAATCTTTAGATGAAAGTTTATATTTTCTCATTGCCATATTTACTTCTTTCATCATTTTTTGACGAAAAAGTGTTTCATGTCTAAAGCTTTGTAAAGCAGTAAGTAGATGATCATAAGATGTGATCTCTTTTATATATTTATTCTTTTCATTTTGAAGTAAATCTTTCTCTTTTTTTTCTTTTTTAATTGATATTTGTAATTTATTTGTAACTTTTTTTATTTTATTTATGTTTGTTTTTAAATTAGTTTTATTTTCATTTAGTTTTTCTAATTCTAACGAGATATATATAGGGTATATACTAGAAACTACAAGAGCTAGTAAAGTAACTAAAGATATATGACCTACATTTGTTTTTATAAATGATGGTTTTCTTTCATATAAAGTTAAATTTACAATATGATATTTTTCTTGAACAGCACCTAGTACATATAATGCATTTAGTGCATAATGTTTCATACCTATTTTAACATCATTAAAAAGATTTAGTTTCTTTTTAATTGCATCTTCATAGCCGTAGTGATTAAATAAATCTAAAAATCCAGGTATATCAGATGTTTCAAAATCTAAATAGATTCTATCAATAGAATCTAGTTTAAAAACACCTCTTTTATGACCAACTGAGTAAGAAATTTTTTCAACTATTTTAGATAATTGCTCTTCCATATTACCCATAAGTAAAAATTCATCATCTGAGTATTGAGTATTATCTACCCCTTTTTTTGAAAGAATATCTCTCATTTGATTTAATTCAACATTAGCATTTTTAGCCATTTCATTAATTGATGGTATAGACCTTGTTGAGATATATTGTCCATTTTTAAATATAACAGCATAAGAATCATTATCACCAAAATGGATAAATAGGTCATTCTTTTTATCTAAAAGTTTGAAACTATAAAGTGAACGATAACTTAAAGATGGTGGAAAAATAGCATCTATAAAGGTATCTTTTTTTATAGTATTTGCAAATTTATCATCAATTTTTAAAGTTTCTGAAGCAAAAATTTCTACATAATTATCATCATCATTTTCTAATGGTATAATTTTTGAAGTTATTTTAAAATCTATATCAGGATTTAAACCAGCTTCATCAAACATTTTCATCTCTGCTTGAATCTCTATTTTTTCTAACGGAGTATTTTTTGAAGTTTTAAATCCATGAGTGTAGGTTAATGCAGATGGTAAAGGGGTAGCACTATAATAATCTTTTTTATTTTTTGATGAAACACTTGTAAACTCTTTACCATTAAACAGTAGTTGTTTAGTATCATCAATTATAAAAAGAATGGCATCTTTATTCATCTTTTTCTCATTTATATAAAGTATTTATCTGTTTTAAGCAAAAAGTAGTCCAACTTTTAAAAGCTTATGATAATTGAACCTGTAATTGGTTCAATTGTGATATTTCTTTCTTCATTTTTATATTTAAATTGAAATATTTTTTGTTTAGTTATTAAATTTATTTTTTTAAAATCATCAATATGTGGACGACCTTTTGAATCAAAACAGATTATATCACTACCACTATCTGCTACAGTTATATCTACATGAAGATGATAGCCTATTTGATTACTATTATTTGAATCTTCATCTAGTGAACTTTTATCTATTTTTATACAACCATTATTATAGTCTGGATTAGATTCCTCACTACCAAAGTTATTATGTTCATAACCTATACCTAAAAATTGTGCTTCTTTGATTTTATTTTGAATAAAAGAGATATCGTTAATTAGATACTTTGGCTTAAATGATGTAATCCCGATTCCTGCCATTATCCCAATAATAACAATAACAAATATAAGCTCGATAAGTGTAAATGCTCTCATGGTTGTTGTAAAGTCCTTCTTATTATTCTACTAATTACAGTTCCATCTGTTTTAGTAGCATTAACTTCGATTTCGAATAGTGCCATACCATGGCTATCTGTTGCTTCATTTATAGATATTCCTAGAACCTCACCATAGATATTTGTGTTTTGACAATCACTTAAATCTTGGCTTCCCTCTTCTAGGTAGTATTTTATTATATTTACATTTGAACTATATGTTATATCTCTTTTTTTTACACTTGTTGGTGTATATTTATCTAAACATTCTTGATTTGTACTTCTATTATGTTCAGATATTGCTAATAATGTTTGTTCTATTGTACTATCTAAAAAAAGTTCATTTTGCTCTTTTATATAAGTATCTGCCACATGTTTTGCTGAGATAGAAGCATATTTTAAAACAAGAACCATCATTCCACTAACTATTAGAATCATCATTATTGCTTGGATTAGTCCCATTGCTTTTCTCATTAGTATATAGCCTTTTGTTTACTTATATAAACATTCGTTGTACCACGAATAGTTCGGTTCATATCAAGATTAAGTCTAATTGTTCTGTTTATATATAAAGCATCAAATGCATTTACATCTTGTGCCAATATACTCACATTTCCATCTCTTGAACCATGATTATCATCTATATCTCCACAAAATGTTTTACCAAGAAATGGTTGATAATTGTAAAATAGAAAAAGTGTAGTTGTAAAGTTAATATCTGATGGAAAAATATAATTACCACCATCACAGTTAGCTTCTAAATTATTTACATCTAAATCAATACCACGGGCAACAGTGTAACCAGTATTTGTAAGATAATATTTCTCATATATATCTTCTGGTTGATGATCTTCATCATCTGTTAGTTTTGTGCTATTTTCATCTATATCTACTGCAAAAGATAAGTTACTATCATTTCCATGCCAACCAAAAGCACCTTTACAAGCACTAACTGTACCTTCAGCACCCTCATCAAATGTTCCTGCAAAGATTAGATTCACATCACTAGCATTTAACTCTTTTCGTATATCTCTAGTGGCTAAAACACGGGTAGTTTTATTACTTTCACCCATATCTATAAAACTGTCATATTTTTTCTGTAAAATCTCATCATCCATAATCCCAACCCATTCTATAATTGGATAAGATTGAGAAAGTTCATCAATAGCTTCACATTCACCACTCCCATTAGCATCATAACCTATAACACTGTTAGGGATTCTTCCATAAATAAGTTGACTTAATTGGTCAAGAACTATTTGTGAACGGAGAGTCATATCTGTTACAGCTTTTGCTTTTGCACTTCTAATATATAGTGCTTCTACAGCTTTAAATGTTCCTATAGATAAAATAGCAGAGATAATAATTACAAAAATCATCTCTATGAGAGTAAAACCTTTTTTCATTTCCATTGCATCTTTTTAATTGGGATAAGACCTAAATTTGGTGAGTGGTAAAAAAAGCTTGATTTAAAACTTTTCATTTGTTTGTTATCACTATGTGCAGCTACTGTTATATTTATCTCTTTTAGCTCTTTTGAATCAGTTTTACTATGGTTAGTATAGTTTTCATCAACATAGTAAATATCTACTGAAAGTTGATATTTATTATTTCCAGCTACTGTGATTGTTTCATTATAATCATAGTAATCATCTATATCATTATAGTTACTATCCTCTCTATTTATCTCAGTAGCTGAATCATCACTATCTTCACAATTTCTAGAACCACTAAAACCACCAACTCTAAGATTATTACAAGCACTAGATTCATTGGTATCTAAAATATCACCATCTTTAAGTGTATTTTCATCCCATGTAAGTCTATATATTGTTCCTAGGAGGGTATAAGCATTAAAAAGAGCATCCTCCTTCATAGATGATGCCATAGATTTGTTTGAAGCAAATATGATTTTTGGGACTACTGAAAATACTATAGATATAATCAGCATAGATAGTATAAGTTCAATAAGTGTTAAACCTTTTCTCATAACTATATATACCTTTATAAATTAGATAATTTTATATGCTTATTGTAGCAAAAAAATTATCTATATACCTTAATACCTATACGAGTATTTTCTCCAGTTGATTTAGTTGGAGCATCTCCTCCATTATAATCACCAGATGATATTGTATTTCCACTACCACTGTCATCTTTATCAAGAGTATATTTAAAACAAGGGTGAGCAGAACATGAACTACCGCTACTAATATTATAATCATCACCATAGCCATCAACTGTGTACCATAACCAAGGTCGGATTTTTTCATGCATATAGTAAGTATCTTCTATAGAGTTTGATATAGTTATATTTATATCTCCATTATTTGGAGATTTAATATCACTAACTGAAAAAACAATATTATCAAGTTTTGAAGTTGTTGTAGCATCTGTAGCACTAATATTACCCTCTATAACTCTGTTATGATTTTCATGTTGATACCATTTTAATGAGTTTTGTGTAAAGGTTCTTGTATATGAAGTTTCAGCATCATCATAAACCTCTATGGATATAACATGTTTTACATCATCTTTTTGAGTGTCAATATCATCTGCTTTTGTTCTACCCCAACAAAAATTAGCATTAGAAGTATCTTGTCCACTACCATTAACATCACTTGAATTAGAATCAACAGCATTAAAGTTAGGAACTTCTACATCAAAAGGATTTATTGGTGTAGATCTATCTCGTTTAAAATTATATTTTATTTTAAAGATAGCAGAACCATTATTATCTGTGCTAAAACTTGTTTTGTTTAGATCATCAGAGATTCTATTGTTTACACTTACATTATTTTCTGAAGAATTTTTATCACTAAATTCATAGTAATATAAAAACTGACTAAGATTTTCATCTACAGAAGTATAGTTATAATCCATATTTACATCATTAGCATAGCAGTCTTTATTATAGTTTTTAGTAGTTTCATTGTTCTCATTTTGAGCTGTTACATTTATATCTACCAAAGCACTCATAAGAGTTAAATTAGATTCTGCAACATAAGTAAAAGAACCACCTTTAAAATTTTGAGATTTTACGGTTACATTAAAATGATGAGGAGTGATTCTAAGAGTTTCAACTTTTGTAGTTATAGAAACATTATCATCAGTATTCCAATAACCTGAAATATTTTTATCATCACAATCTATACTTGCATATTTCTCTGAACAAGGTTTAGAATCTTCACTAATATTTATATCTACAACACCAACTTCATTATAAGTTATATTTATAAAGTCTTTAGTACCATCTGTAAAATTTACATCAGCAGTAATATCAGGGTCAAATGTTCCACTAATCGCATTTGGATTTTGTTCAGTTGCATTTACATCAAAACTTGCACCACTTCCACTATTTGTTTCATTATAATCATCTGATGGGGTAGAAGAATCTTTACCTGCTATAAATGATAAATTAAAATCAGAACCAGCTTTAACAGTAGAATCACTTAGATTTATAAAAAACTCTTTTGGTCTTATAGAGAAATGATCTATCGAACTTACATTTCCATCTAGCTCTTCTGAACAGTTTGTGTCACCTTGATTCTCATTTTCATGCCATTTCATAAATATCCAAGCATCTTTTGAGATAAAAGTTACTTCATTATCAGGTATATTTACTATTTCTGTTCTATTAAAATCAGCCTCAAGCCAACTACTGTTATTATCAGTATCTTGAATCTGATAACAAAGAGTTCCATTAAAATCTGTAATATTATTATCAGAATCTACAGCAGATATATTTAAATCAAAACCTATTCCCATAATTTTTGTAGAGATATTTACATCTTCTATATCTCCACTATCATTTCTAAAACTATCAAATGCAGTAAAGTTTGCATCATCAACATCATCAGGATAGCAACCCAATGAACAATGTTGAGTTCCACTATCTTCTACTTTATGACTATTACTGTAATCACCTTTACCCCAATCATACCAGCTATTATTAGTAAAAGTTGATCCACTATTTTTTGCATAAGCTAGTTTATTTACATCATTAGATTTAAAACAGTTATTATTTATGTCTGTATCTTTAGTTTGTATCCAAAATGAGTAGTCTTTATTTGGACTCATAATACAGCTACCAGAAACAGTTAATTTTTTATCTGCTTTTGATGTAAATGCATATTCATTTTCTGATGTAATATTAGAATCTGAAATGTTAATTTTCGCATCATCATATATATATGCTCCATAATCTTTACCATAAATATTAGAAGTTGTAATATTTAATTCTCCACTTACTTCCTTATTAATAGCAATACCCATATAATTAGTAGAGTTTATATCAGAATTTTTAATAATTAAGTCACCTTTTAATACAGCTCTTGTATATATAGTTTCTTTTTTAGATGTCATATTTGTATCTTTTATGTTGACATCTCCGTTGACTACATCATAAATGTATAATGAAAATTTTTCGCTTGCATTAATTTCTGAGTTTTGTATTGTTAAGTTTTGTATAGATTTTTTCAAGTAAATTGTATAGTATTCATCAGAGTAAGCAGTTAAATTGTTTATCAAGACATCACCTTGAATCTCATTGTTTATTCTTATTGTTTCTGCCTCACTACCGTAACTATAAAGAGTTGAATCACTAATATTTAGTGCATTTTTGATAATTCCATCACTCTGAATACTGTTACCATTCCTTGCTATAATTGAGGTGTTACTTATATTGAGATCTTTACTAATATCATCTTTAAAATTTAACCCTTTGTAGCCTGCATCTATAATTATATCTTTTATATTTACACCATTAGAAACTACTGAATCGATATAAACAGCACTGTAATCACTAGTATCAGTAGCGTTTATAGAAGAGTTTTCAATAGTTAATTTATCTATATCACCTGAGAGTTGAATACCTTTTTCAGATGAACTAATAGAGTTTGTAAGGTTAAAATCTCCAGTTAATTCCAAGTTAATGGCTGCCTCTGTATCTGGATAGATGTCAGTATTTGCTATGGTTGCTTTAGTTATTTCACTAGGTAATTGAAATCCATGACTATTTCTTGATCTCATAATAGAGTGATTATTTGAGCGACCACCTAGTGTAAACTCTGTTTCACTATCTATTTTTTTAAATTCAAAAGCTCTACCAGAAGCATTTATATCAAAATAGTTAAATGTATATTTTGTACCTGTTGATTTTTTAACATAAAGAGCATGAATATCATCATCACTTCCACTGTTTTTAAAGATAAATCCATTGTATTCAAAATCACCAAGCTCTTTAAACCATATACCGGCACTACCTTGCATATCTAAAGCTATATTTTTTATACTTATATCACACGAATCATCAACATCTAAATATAGACCATATTGATCACTTACATCTTTTGATAGTTTAAATCTTATATTGCTAAATGTAAATTTATCATCGTTACTACAATCTTCAATTTTAAATGGTGTACATTCAGATTGTATATCTCCAAAACCACTAAATTTATATGCTCCACCAAAATTTGAATTAAAGTTAAGAGTTTGACACCCTGAATTAATATACCCCATATTACTCATAGTTATTTTAGAATCTGCATCATTTTTATTTTTAGTAAATCCAAAAATAGATTTTGAATCATCACATGTACTATTGCAACTTACATCATGATCTAGTCTAAGTCCAGTAATGGTAATTTTTTCAATATCTGCATGATTTATATTGAAAAATATATCAGCTGTACTTTTGATGTTTACCTCTTTTCTATTTTCACCTTGAAATGTAAAGTTATTAAAATCTTTATCATCAAACTCTAAAATATTACTTCCTAAATCATAACTACCTTCACAAACTATTATTTTTTTTGCATCAGTCGTATCTTGATCCCGTATTTTTTGCATAGCATCTGGTATATTATCAAAGTTTGGATTATCACAATCTGTATCATCATCATCACTAGCAGTTCCATCATCATTTACATAAACTGTATCAACTACATTATTTTCTTCACAGTCTGTACCATCACTACCACTACCTAGGAACATCCCACCACTAGATTCTTCATAAATCCAATCACCAGTCTTATCTGGATCTCTGTATATATCTCTATCTGAATCTTCATTATTTGTAAATGTTAGTTCTGTTTCATAATCATAACTACATTCGTTAAGATTTCCCTCAACATCATTACCTTGTAACACAAAATAATCTATATATTTACCATTTTCATCAACAAGGCTTATACTCATACCATTTTCAAAATCTAATTCATCATCACTATCTAAATTGAAAGAAGCATATTCATCACTATCACATACTGTTAAACTATAATCTTTTGATACATCATTTGTTCTTACTCTAACTTTCCATGTATCTTTAAAATCAGCTCCACTATCAACTTTAGCTATCTCTATAAAAGGATCACCCCCACCCATCATTGCACTTTGATCTTTTTTAAAGGTTTCATTTATAGTAAACTTACCAATAAGGTCTGTATTACAACCAGCAACTAAATATGTGCTAAAAAGGATAATTAATAATAATTTTTTCATAAAAAACTCTCTTCATATTTTATTGTAATGATTGTACAATTTTTTTTATTAAAACATCTAGTTTAGATTCTTTCCCACTCAAAGTTACTTATATTTTTCTCTTTTTTATCAAAGTTAATCCCAACCAAATAAATAGTTTTATCTTCATTAAGATACTTTTGAGCATAATTTTTAGTTTTAATTTGAGCTAAAGCATTTTCATCTCCAACTTTAAACTCTATAATGTAGATAAGATTATTTATCTTAACAGTTAAATCAATTCTTCCTAGATTAGTTACATCTTCACCGATTATATCTAACCCTAATGATTGTAGATATACATAAACAACACTAGCATAGAATCCCTCATAGTTTTGCATAGTGTTGTTTGTATAGTTGTTATACGGTATAGATGCAAAAATAGATTCTAGTGCTTGATTAAAGTTTTCTAAGTTTTCAGATTTTAAAGCCCTTATGAGATTCTTTTTATCTTGGTTTGGACTAGATTGTTTTAGTAGATAATCTATAATAAAAGTGTTTAGAGATACTTGCACTTCTCTATTTGGTAGTTTTAGTTTATACTCTATCATCTCTAAATCTTCATCAATTTGAACTTCATCTATAGTAAGATACCCAGCTTGGTAAAGAATAACCTCTAACTCAATGTTATCTATATCAAAGCTATCAAGAATCTCTTTACCTATCGTTAAGTTTGCTAGTTTAGGTAAAAAGTAATTGTTCTTCTCTATAAGTTTAATTAAAAATGTTGGTGTTCCAGTTGTGAACCAGTAGTTATCATATACAAACTCATTACTTATAAAAAGTAAAATATCAAACGGATTATAAACATCATCTTTTAAAAAGTTATAGCCGTTATACCAAACTTTTAATTTCTCTAAATCTACACCATCAAGGTAAGCTAGTATAGTTGTTTCTATATCATTTTGAGTATAACCACATATATTTCCATAGTTTGGATTTAGACTTATATCTCTAAGCATATTAAGACCACTAAAGATAGAAGCTTTTGAGAATTTAGATACACCTGTTAAAAAAGAGAACTTTATATACTCTTCACTATCTTTTAAAACAGTATATAAACTTTTTATAATTTCACGATTCTCTTTAGCTACTTCCATCTGGTCTAGGTTGTCTAGTATCGCTTTATCATACTCATCTATTAGAACTACAACTTGTTGGTTATACTTTTCATAAGATAACTCTATAAGCTCTTTTAGACATAGTCCGACACTATCTATCTCTTCACACTCAACACCTAGATTCTTTTGGTTTGATCTGAGCATTCCTCTGATAGTATTTTTTAAATCACTTGGTGTTCTTAAATCACCTGAAAAACTTATCTTAATAACAGGATACTTAACACTCCAATCCCATTTATCATATATATATAAATCTTCAAAAAGCTCTTTCTTACCCTCAAATATACTTTTTAAAGTTGTAAGAAATAAACTCTTCCCAAAACGGCGAGGGCGACTTAAAAAGTAAAATTTTGTTCCACTTTCAATCAGTTCAAAAGCCTCTTTAGTTTTATCTATATATAGATAATCTTTAGTTCTTATTTCACTAAATGTTTGGATTCCGATAGGGAGTTTTTTCATTATCTATAAACCTTTACACCAAATCTAATTTGTTTTTCCACTTTCTTTAGAGGAATAGTACCACCTACATAATTTCCTGATGATATAGAATTACCATTATTAGAATTAACTTCATAAGTGTATGTTGAACATGGGTGTTGAATACAGTTTGAACCAGATGAGATATTATAATCAGAATCTACACCATAGTTATACCAAAGATATTTAGGTATGGCTATATGAATTATTGCTTTTTTGTTACCATCTTTTGTGATGTTATAATCAACTCTACCTTGAGAATAATCTATAAAATCAACTATATGATTTGTAGTGTTATTTATGTTCGTGTTTAAACTTGGTGTGAAGCTAAAACCAGTTGTTATACTAGAGTTATCATTACTATTTTTAAACCAGTTTAGTGTAACTTCTTGGAAGTTTTTTGTATTTTCTTTATATAAAAGAACAAAAAAATGTGTTGGTGTCACATCTGCATTTGTACTTACATCGTAAGTTATAAGTTTAGAGTAGTACCAAATTATATTATCATCTAATGATGAGATATTTTTTTCACTATCTGTATATTCTGGTAAATTTATATCTTTTATATTTGTTCTTACTGGTCTTAAAGTGGTTGTTGTATTTTTATCAATTTTGTAGATTAGAGATATAGAACTTATACCATTGTTAAAACTTTCTTTAGAGGTATTGAACTCTTTTGTATTTATATTAAAATTATTGTCAAATTGATTATAAAACTTAGAAATTTCACTATCTGTTAAGTTTGTATCGAATGTTATAGTTGTGTTTACATCTATGGCATACTCATCTTTATCAAACTTACTTGTAGTAATATTTTGTTTATTTTTTGCAGTTAGTGTAGCTTCTAAAGTATAGTTCATATCTTTAAAGTCTTGTGCCATATATGCCCAGTCTTGAGCTGTAGATACTTGATGTTTAGTTATGTTTAAATCAAAATGGTGAGGAGTAACTAATACACTTATATTTCCATCGATTTTTCTTTCACTTAGAGTTGTATCATCTACATCAACTATGGCATAAAGAGTATCTACAAGTTTTATAAGGTACTGACCAACATCATCAATTTTAAAATCATTTTTTGAACCAGAACCATTTATCTCAAAAGGGTAGGTAGTTTCAAACTCTAAGCCATTTAATTTTGAGTTGAAAAATTGTGAAAGATTTTTGTCATTTTCATTTAAAGCAAATGTTTGCTCATAACTTGAAATAGTGCTATTTGAGGAGTTTGTAGCATCTATAGTGAGCTTATATAACTCTCCAGCTCTTAAAGTGCTACTATTTAATTCTAAAATAAATCTAGTTGGAATAATAGCAAAATTATCAGTTGAATTTGTGCTGTTATCTTCTACTAAAGCAGAACAAGTAACATCAGCATCTTTTTGCCAATGTATATCTATATTTGTAGTTTTAAATGCTTTATTTATAGTAAAAGTTGGATTTCCTTCTGCTGTTTGAGATGAGTTATTGGAATCTGAAAATTGATTTTTAAAACATGTAGATGAGTTGTTATCTATACAAGAACATACTGTTCCACTAAATTTTTGGTAATTATCTTTTGTATCATTTAAAGATGCTATAAAAATACTAAAAGTATCGCCAGATTTTTTAGTAGAGATATTTTTATCATTTATATCTCTCGTTATATCCCAAGCATCAAATTTATTGTTAGTATTATTTTGAGTCCAACAACTATTTGTACAGTTTAAAGCTGGATTTGAATCTTCAACATTATTCATATTGTAATTACCAAAATGGTTATCCCAGTAGTTGTTGTTAAAATAATTATTTGTTCTTTTAGCTTTAGCAAGTTTAGAGGTAGCTGTTGCATAAAAACATGTATTTGTTATCTCTGAATTGGAGTTATTTGTATATAAATTTAATCCATAAGATGATGATTTGTTTGTTTTAAGACAACTATTATCTATAATTAGTTTTGATCGCCAATTACTTTTTGCATAAATAGCATCACTATTTTGACTAATGATAAGTGAGTTTGTAATTACTGGTCTCATAAATGCAGTATTGAAATAAAGTCCACGATCATAAGATGAGATGTTTAATCTATTTAAGTTAAAATTGTAATCTACATGTCTTAAAAACTTCATACCAATATTGTGAGTTGAATTTATTTCTAAATTATCTACAGTTATACCTCTACGAAGAACACCTTGAAAATATACACCATGACCGACACTATGAATTCTTGTATCTGATATATTAATTTGTCCTCTTACTAGTTTTGATATTTCAATTCCATCATCCCCAGCTATAATTGAAGTATTTGTAATATTTATATCTCTAAGAACTCTTTTTTGAAAATATATAGCATCTTTTAAACTAGAGCTAATTGAAGAATTACTTATCTTTACATTACGATGTATCTGCTTTTCTATCTCGATTCCATAATCTCTAGCTACAATTGATGATCTTAAAATTGTAAGTTCATCTCTCATATCACCATGAACAATAATAGCATCATCCCCAGCAGTTATATTTGAATCTATAATTAGTAAACCATTAGAGTTACCATGAATATCAATTCCATCTTCAGATACATTGATATCACACATTTGAACACCAATAGCACCAATATTCCAATTAGAATTTATCCCATTATTTGAGGTAGATCTTATTTTTAAAGATTCAAATAAAATATCTCTAACCCCATCTAGTTCAAAAACATTGTCATGGTTTACGATGATAACATCACCAGTAGCAGAATCACTTTTTTTGATATATAGTCCATCTTTATCTATAGTTACAGCTTCATTATAAGTTCCATCACAAATATAAATTGTACTATTGTCTGTACTTGCATCTACAGCATCTTGAATTGTAGAATAAAATGAAGTTCCACCTTCACAATCATGAGTGCCAGTTGTGTTATCAACAACATAATCACAACCTGGTAGACCAGACATACCATTTAGAAAGAAAGTAAGTGTAGTAATAATTGTTATTTTAAGTAAGTTAGAATAAAACATAATCAATCCCTTTATATTTATCTTATATATAAATTATATCTAAAATAATAAGTTTCTAAAATTAAAAGGTATAATTCTAAAAAATAATAATTGGAATTTACTATGTCAAAAATATCAGTAACAGATCAAGAAGCGTTAGATTATCATCAGTTCCCACAAGCTGGAAAAATCTCTGTAGAAACAACTAAACCTGTAGAAACTCAAAAAGATTTATCTTTAGCATATACTCCTGGGGTGGCAGTTCCTTGTTTAGCTATAGAAAAAAATGAAGAAGATGCTTATAAATATACAGCAAAAGGTAACCTTGTAGCTGTTATCTCAAACGGTACAGCAGTTTTAGGGCTTGGAAATATTGGTGCTTTAGCATCTAAGCCTGTTATGGAAGGGAAGGGTGTTTTATTTAAAAGTTTTTCAGGTCTTGATAGTTTTGATATAGAGGTAGATTCAGATAGCATAGATCATTTTTGTACAGTTGTAAAAGCTATAGCTCCAACTTTTGGTGGGATTAATTTAGAAGATATTAAAGCTCCTGAGTGTTTTGAGATAGAGAAAAGACTTGTTGAAGAGTTAGATATACCTGTAATGCACGATGACCAACATGGTACTGCTGTTATCTCTGCTGCTGCAATTATAAATGCTTGTGAGATTACAAAAAAAGATATACAAACTCTTAAAATAGTTGTAGTTGGAGCAGGTGCAGCAGCTATCTCTTGTGCTAGACTTTACCGTCATTTAGGTGTAAAAACTATCTATATGTTAGATTCTAAAGGTGTTGTTCACTCTGAGCGAGATGATTTAAACGAGTATAAAAAAGAGTTTATGGCAGATGGTTTTAAATCTACTGCTGAGGTGTTTGATGGTGCTGATGTTGTTTTAGGTTTATCTCGTCCGGGTAGTTTTAATGTTGAAGATATTAAGCTTATGGCAGAAAATCCTATCATCTTTACTTTAGCAAATCCTACACCAGAGATTTTCCCAGAGGATGTTCAAAAAGCTAGACCAGATGCTTTAGTAGCAACAGGAAGAAGTGATTTTGATAATCAAGTAAATAATGTTTTAGGATTCCCATTTATATTTAGAGGTGCGATGGATGTTCGTGCTAAAAAGATAAATATGGAGATGAAAATAGCTGCTGCTAATGCTCTTGCTGAATTAACTAGAAAAGAAGTTCCTGAGTATCTAAATGAACTTTATGGTAAAAAAGTTGATTTCTCAAAAGAGTATATCATCCCTAAACCTTTTGATAAAAGACTTATAGTTGAGGTTTCAAGTGCTGTAGCTAAAGCAGCTATAGATAGTGGAGTATCAGATATGAAAGATTTTGATATAGATGCTTATAAAGAGGAGTTAGCTAAAGTGATTAAATAATCACTTTAGAATCATTTAATGGTTTTGGAAGTGGTTGGCTAAAATAATACCCTTGGGCATATTTTATACCAACCTCTTTTAAGATTAGAGCAATCTCTCTGCTCTCCACATACTCTGCAATATTTGTTTTATTCATCCCTTCTGTAAATTGGTAAATTGTTTTTAAAATATGTAGTTTTGTTTTATTGTTTACAATCTCACTTACAATAGAACCATCAATTTTTACTATGTCAATCTCTAAGTTAGAAAAATATGAAAAGTTTGAATAACCACTTCCAAAATCATCTATGAGAATCTTTGAACCATAACTATGTAGTTTATCTATAAACTCTTGGACTTTTTTTGTATCTTCTAAAAATTCAGATTCCAATAATTCTATATCTACTCTTGAAACAGTATCTTTATTTTTCTCAAAACAATCAAATAACATAGTAACTAATTGTTCATTTAAAATATCAAGCATTGAGATGTTTAGTGAAAATCTATACTGTGGAAACTCTTTTGCTGTTTGTATAGTTTTGTTTATCATTATTTTAGTTATCTCATGATAATAAGAACTTTTTTTAGAGATTTCTAAAAATTTAAAAGGTGATAATATTGTTCCATCTTCTAATCTTATACGAACTAAAGCCTCATACTTTTCAATTTTTGAAGTTTGTAGATTTACTATAGGTTGAAAGTAGGGGATAACTCTATCATCAGCTATTGCACTTTTTATAATCTCAACAGTTTTCATATTTTCTTGAACACTTTTCTTTAGGTTCAAATCATCAGTATATTTCATAACTCGTTTGTTAGGATTCTGTTTTAGTAGTTTTAGTGTAAGGTCTGCATTCTCTAGTATAGGGAAGATATTATTTGTTACTATACTAACAGATATATTTAGTTTTAAGTTATCAAAAATAAAATTATGTTTAGAGATAGTTTTTTCTAAATTATTGGCAATTTTTAAAACTTCATCTTCTGTTATATCTTCAAAAATTGTACCAAACTCATCACCACCAAGTCTAAAAATATTTATATTTGGTAAATCTTTCTCTATTAATCTTGCTATTTTAATTAGTAAAGAATCTCCAATTTGATTTCCATAAATATCGTTTATATTTTTAAATCCATCAATATTTATAAGTAAAATAGTTGGCTTAGAAATTTTAGCTAATTTATGTTCCAATGCTTTTCTATTGTATAAATCTGTTAGTTGATCATAAGTTAATGAGTGTTTTAATGCTTGATTTTTTTGTATATAACTATATAACAAAAAGATGATGAAACTTAGAGATAAGATAAATATACTAAAAAGTATAAAGGCAAAAATATCTAATGCTTTAAAATCTTTTAATGCAATTTTAGAAAAATCTGTAGTTATAGAAACTATAGAATCATATACATCATTATTTAAAACATAATTTGCTGAATTAATATACTGTTTGAAATGATTAGCTAAAAATGTTGAATGAATGTTAAATTTTTTAATAAATTCTTGAACTTGCTTATCTTTAGAGTTAGATTCTAATAAAAATCTATCATTTTCTAAATAAATTAAATCTTGAATCCTTTTAGTATCATAAAAATGTTTTAATATATAATTTGCATGTATAAAGATTTTAGCATCATTTACTTTCAAGTGTTCACTATTTTCTACATGTCTAGTTAAAAATAATAAAGAGTTTTTAATTCCAGCATTGAACATTAAGTAGTCTTCAATATTTTCTAAATTAGAATCTATTTTTTCTTTTAAAGAGATAACTTGTTTATCAATATTTTTATAAGTTTTATCTTTTAATAATGTTGATTTTTTTAAATTTTTATATTCATCTAATAACTCTTGAATTTTATCTTTTATCTCATCTTGATTAAGATAAGCATATACAGAATTTTCTAAAATAAGATAATTTAATCTTGATTGGCTATGTTTTAGTTTATTTGTAGATATTAAAAATTCTCTATGGTTTTTTGTAAATTCTCTTTGAAGAAGGTAAAAGTATATGATAGCTATAGAAGATATAATACCAATTAGTAGTACAATAAGTATAGAACGATTTAATCTCAATTTGACTCCAATATTTTTGGTTTATCACCCTCTAAAGTTATTAAAAATAGTGTTAAATCTGCTATCTCATCATCTGATAACTCTACACCTAAATTATGTTTCGCCATGATAGATATAGCTTCTTTTAGTGTTTTTGCTGCACCATCATGAAAGTATGGTGCTGTTAAATTAATATTTCTTAATGTTGGTACTTTAAAAACATTATGATGAATTTTTTTGTTAGTTATAGCCTCTTTATCTGGGTAACTATTTTTAGATTCATACTCAATAAATGTACCCATTTTTTGAAAAGAGTTAGAACCAATATTTATACCATTGTGACAAGTTATACAGCCATACTGTTTAAAAAGTTTATAGCCATTTTTTTCATCTTTAGTAAGCTTTATCTCACCTCTTAAATATTTGTCAAATTTAGAGTTTGGAGTTATCAGCCCTTTTTCGAATTCAACAATAGCATCTACAATATCTTTATATTCTATATTAAATTTTTTATAAATATTTAAAAATAACTCTTTATATAGTTTAGAATTATTTAGTCTTTCTTCTAAAAGTTTTGAATCAAGGTTATGTTCTACTGGGTTGTGAATAGGTCCATCAACTTGTTCAGAAAGAGTATCTACTCGACCGTTCCAAAATTGTTTAAAATTGTATCTAGCATTTAAAACAGTTGGAGATTGTATGTTTCCACTCATACCATTAAAACCTTTTGAAACTATGTTGGAATCAGCTCCACCTTGAAAAACATCGTGGCAACTAACACAGGCAGTAGAGTTATCTTTTGATAAAATAGTATCAAAAAAAAGAATTTTACCAAGTTTAGCTTTTTCAATATCTATACCACTATCTAATGGAATCGGAGATATAGGTTCATTAGCATATAGATTAATAATTATTGATATAAATATAAGTAGTTTAAACATTTTTAAATTTTATCATAAGAAGATTAATTTTAGTCAATTTAAAATCATGATGTTTTTCTGTGAAAAAGATTTAGCCCTTTTTTTGCTTTATAATCTAAATCATAAGATATATATTTTAGGTAGTTTAGTATATCTTTTTGTGGAATTTTTGTTCGTTCAGAAGCATTTTTTAAAATATAGCTTGGAATCTTAATTTTTGTTTTTAAGAACTTTTGTTGAATTTTTTTATATAATTTTTTATCTTTATGGTAGCAAAGTAGGGCAAATACAAATGGTAGGTTATATCTTTGATTCCACTCTTTAGCTAAATCAATATGAGGTTTATTATCGAGGTAATAACTTAAAGCTTTATCTCCAATAAGAACTTCACCTTTTATATCTAAAATTTGAGCTAGAACATTAGAAGTAGCAGACTCTGAATCGTTTAGATTTTTATCATTTGGAATCACTAAAACACTTAAAACCTCTTTTTTAGCGATAATTGCTAAATCTACGGAATCATATTTTTTAGCACCGATACTTGAGATAAAAGCAGCATCTACTTTTCTTGAAGAAAATTTATGATTTATATTTGATGGAACACCTTTATAGTAATTCATACTCATAGCTTGTTGAGAACTTTTTGTGAATCGCTTCATAAAGATATGAAAAGGAAGCAGATTAAGATACTCTATTTTTCCAAAAACCAAAACCAACTCCCATTAAATAAGTTTTGTAATTATACATACAGTTTCTAAAGATTAGATATAATCATCATAATAAAAAATAGGGGTTTTTTTTGGTAAGAATAGAATTTTTAGGTCCAATACTTCGAGATGCTTTAGAGTTAGATATAAAAAACTTAGGTGAACTAGCTACTTTTTTACAAGATGATAAAGAGATGAGTGAGTGGTTAGAAAATTGTGCTGTTGCTGTAAATGACACACTTGTAAACTCACTAAATGTTGATTTAAAAGATGGAGATAAAGTATCTTTACTTCCTCCTGTTTGTGGTGGTTGAGATGTTAAGTATTTATGATGGAGCATTACCAGTTTCAGATATTTTAAAAGAGTGGTATGAAGAGGAATCTAAAAGTAATTATGGTGCTTACATACCTTTTGTAGGAACTGTAAGAAGTGAAGATGGAATCGATGGACTTAGTTTTGATATATATGAACCTATCTTAGAATCGTGGTTTGAAGCTTGGCAACAAAAAGCAAAAGCAAAAGGAGCTATCATAAAAATGGCTCATAGTCGTGGTGATGTTATGCTTCATGAATCATCTTACATAGCTTCAGTCTTCTCACCAAAAAGAAGAGTAGCATTAGAGTTTATAGATGAGTTTGTAGAAGATTTTAAAGCATCTGCTCCAATTTGGAAATATGATTTAAAAGATAGAAAAAGAATCTATGCACTTGATAGATCGACTGCTATAAAAGGGCATGGGATTTTGAGTAAATAGGGGGTTTATTATGAATATAACTATTTTAAAAGAGTTGAAAAAATTAAAAGATATATATAAAGACAATGGTTTTTTAATAGTAGGTGTATTTGGAAGTTATGCAAGAGATGAAGAAAATAAAAATAGTGATATAGATATTTTATATAAACTAGATAAAAAATTTATAGAAAAATATGGTGGTTGGGGTTCTATAATGCAACTTGATAAGATAAAAGAGCATATAAAATATACACTTAATATTAATAAAGTTGATTTAGCAACTTCTGACACTCAAAATAAAACATTACAAAATATACTTAAAAATGAGTTAGTATATGTCTAATAAAACTGATTTGATAAAGCTTCAATTTATTTTAGAAAAAATAGATGATGCAATTAGCTATAAAAATAGTTATAAGAGTATAGAAAATTTACTAAACTCTAAAATGGGGTTTGATGCTACTAATATGTGCATTATGCAGGTTGGTGAAACTCTAAATAAATTAAGTGATGATTTTATAAAAAAATATGATTATTTGCCAGTTAAAGAGAGTTATTTAACTAGAAATTATATTGCTCATGATTATGAGGGTGTCAATAAATATATTATTGAAATAATTATAAAAGAACATTTTGTTCAATTAAAATCAGATATAGAAAATATCTTAAAAAATGAAAACAAAATATAGGAGTTAAAAAATGAATCTATTATCTTACGAAACAAGCCAAAATATGTTAAACCTTTTAGAGGTTAATAGTTCAAGGTATGAGAGAGTTCCACTTAGTTCATCTCTTGGTAGAGTTTTATTTGAGGATATTGTAGCTGTTTATAATGACCCTCAATTTCCAACTGCTTCTATGGATGGGTATGCTGTAATTCATAGTGATTTAGATAGTGATGGAATCACAATTTTAGGGGATAATCCTGCTGGTAGTGATGAGCAGAGAGTTGTAACATCTGGTGTTTGTATAAAAACTTTTACAGGTTCAAAAATGCCAGAGGGTGCTGATACTTTGATTCAGATTGAGAATGTAACCGTTAATGGGGATAGAATTACCATAGATGAAAAAGTGCCATTTGGTTTTTCTGTTCGTCCTGTTGGTGAGGGTTATAAAGCTGGTGATGTACTTATAAAAAAAGGTACAAAAGTTGGTTTTGCTGAGATTGGTGTTATGGCTGGGCTTAACTGTGTTATGGTTAAGGTTTCTGTAAAACCTCGTGTAGCTATCATCGCTACTGGTAGTGAGATTCTAGACCTTGGGGAACAGGCTGAGAACCCTGCACAAATACGAAGTTCAAACAACTACACTTTAGCAGCTTTATTTGAACAAGCTGGTGCTGAGGTGATTCAGCTTGGAACTGTTGGTGATGATAAAGATTCTATTATGAAAACTTTTGAGAATGCACTTGCATCTGCTGATATACTTGTAAGTACGGGTGGTGTGAGTGTAGGGGATTATGACTTTGTAAAAGATATAGTTCCTGCTCTTGGTGCAGAAGTTATCTATAAAGGTGTAGCTATAAAACCAGGACGACATATAATGGTGGCTCAAAAAGATGATAAATTTACCTTAGCATTACCAGGGTTTGCTTACTCATCAACTGTCACAGCTATTCTTTATGGTTTACCTATAGTTTCAAAAATGCTAGGTAAAGATAAACCATATAAAATGATAGAAGCAAAACTAAATGAGAATTTTACTAAAAGAAGTCGTTTAACTGAGTTTACAGCTTGTAATATTAGTGTAGTTGATGGTGAGTATTTTGTAGATTTTAGTGGTAAAAAGGTTGGTAGTTCAGCAATTTTAACAAATATGTTAGATAGTTCAGCTTTAATGGTAACTGGTGAAGATGATGGTAACCTAGAGAAAGGTACTTTTGTGAATGTTATATTATTGGAGGAGTTTTAGATGAAAGCTTTTAGTGTAAGTGGAGATAAAAAAGAGTTAAAAGAGATAGATATAGAGATTCAAGCAAACACTGTTTATAGTTTTTTTAACTCTATATCTATAGATGATTTTAGTGTCATAAACAAACATATAATATATAGTGATGCCAATGCTTTAGAGGAGAAAAAAACTCCATACTTTATAGCTGAACAGTTAATTTTAGGTGATGCTCTTATTTTAGGTCATGATAATATGATGGATGGTGAAGTGATAATTTCAAAAGATGACTTATCTAAACTTATAAATTATGATGTTAGTAAGTTTTATCTTGATACTCTTGATTTAATAGCTCCATCACAAATAAATATCTATTCAACATTTGAGATAGATCATAAAGATGAGAATGTTCAGTTAAATACTGAATGGTTACTTCATGCTTTTAATATGGCAGATGATAAAACAAAAGATTATTTTTTAGATGAACTTAAAAAAGTTTCAGATTCTAAAGAGCAAGTTGAACAGTTTATATATAAAATGACAGCTTTAGCCCTTAATGCTATTTAATAATTAGATTGCACCTTAATGGTGCATATATCTTTTTTTTAAATTTAAAATATTTAGTGTTAAGTTCTTTTTTATATTTGTTAGTATATTAAATCTATTTGTAAATTTTTTATATCTATAATTTTCTGTATATATTGAAGAAAAAACATCCTCTAGTCCATCTCTTTCATGCTTAGTTAATATACTCATCTACTTACTTACCTTTTTTTCATCAAGTTTATTTATTTTTTTAACCACTCTTAAAATATCGTCATCATCTAATTTCCCTAACATTTTTATAACTACACCAGCTGCTTGTGGTTTAGCTTTTCCAAGTTTCCAGTCTTGATATGTTCTCATAGAAATCCCTAATGAATTAGCCATATCTTTTAAAGATATTTTTTTCCCATTGTTTTGAGACTCTACAGAGTTATGAAGAATATTAAAAAGATCATCTATTTGCATTAGATAATTATACGGTATATATACTTAATAGTATATTTAATAGTGTAAATAATACATTAAAACTATAATTAAATATCTATTAGTATATAATTTATACAGAATACCGTGTAATTTTTAGATAGTTTTAACACTATAAGAAAGATTTTTTAAAAATTTAAAATATTTGAAACTATTACGGCAAAAAGCCGTAATTATTTTGAGGAGTAATTAGACTTCTTACATAACCCTAGTGAAAAGAATCTATCACTCTTAGCACATCACTTTTCTTAAGAAAAGCTATCGCAATAGCTAAGGCTATTACTCAATCTTTTCATAAAAAAATTAATGCACTCTGAGTAATATTTTCAATTTCATAGGTTATGCAAGAAGTCTATTAATTTAATTCGATTCTAATTATAGGTATAAGTTCCATTTTTATCTGTTTTAGAATCTTTTCAAATGCAGAAAAGTTTTTTCCATCTGGGTCTTCATACCCAACATGAATAACTTTTGTATCTTTTGGAAAGATAGGGCATCTCTCACTTGCATTATCGCAAACTGTTATAACTAAATCAAAATGCTCATCTATCACTTTATCTAAAGTTTTAGAGTGGTATTCATCTCTCCATGAGCCATCATTTTGTAGAACTTTTTTAGCATTTGGATTCACTTTTCCACTAGCTTTTACACCAGAACTCAAAGCATCTACACCATCTATATATCTGTTTATTACAGCTTCTGCAATAATAGAACGGCAACTATTTCCAGTACATAATACCAATACTTTTTTTGACAAGATTAATCCTTTTATGATTTAATTATACAAAAAAACTAAGTAATAAAAAAGTGATTTAGGGTAATATGTCAAAAACTAAAGGAAAAAATATGTTTAAAATAGAAGTTGAAAAAGAGTGTGGTTGTTTTAAGAAGAGTTCATTAGAGAATGGTATAGAGTTAGAATCTAAAGATGCAGCACTTTTAAAAAGTTTAGAGATGAGAGATATTATGAATGATGATTTTTGTGGTAAACATAGTTTCAAAGTTCAAGAGGTTGAAAATAAATTTGTAATCGCTATGACTGAATCTACTAGCAACGGTTGTTGTGGTGGTGGATGTGGTTCTCACTAAAACCTACTAAGGAATCTCATTTGAGATTCCTATAGTTTAGTTCCAAAAACTAAAATCTTTCCATATCTAGCACCCCACACTAAAAATAGTATAAGCCAAACACTAAATGAAATATCAAACAAGAAATTAAGTCCCCATCCAAAAGCTATATTTACACTATATAAAGCTCTTAAAAGTACAACTACTTGAACAAACCAAAATATGTTTGATGCTAATCTATCTGCTTGTGGAGATTGCCCAGAGTGTCCTAGTGTTACCCTTGTTCCAAAGCCTATCAGAACTGTTGTTAAGAATCCTATAGCTAAGAGATGTATATTTAGAAAATAAAATGAGGTATCTAAAAATATCTCAGCAGTTAAACTAATAGCAGATAGTAAAAATGCTAATGGTAACCATAGTAAAGCAAGGTGTAACACCCATAAAATAGCTGGTGAGTTAAATGGATGAAGTTCCCATCTTTTAAACTCTAAAATCATATAACTACCTATAATTAAATCAACTATAATCTCTACGATTTTAAAATCAGTATTGGCAAATATAGTTTTTAAAATAAATAGTACAAATATTATTTTGACAAAGTTTGTATTTTTTTGGGCAAAAGAGTGTGAGAAAAAAGGAATCATCCTTTGAGCAACACTAAAAGCTAAGAAAATTAGAAACATATAAAAAGATATATTTGTAGCTATGTTTATGAGGTCAAGATTTAAATCAAAATATTTTTGTAACTCAATCACTAAAAATAGTAAATGACCTAAGATTCCAAAATATTGAGCATTTAGAATCCAAAAAGCATCTTTTTTATCTATGGCATTTCCAGTTTTATAGATAGTTCGTAGTTTTAACACCATAAAAAGTTGAGAGATAAAAAGTAGAATCATCCCTGTAAACATCAAACTATGATTTAAAAAAGAACCAACTAAAAATATACTAGAACCAAGAGCTGTTGAGTAAAAAATATTTTTATAATATCTCTTAGTTATCACTTGTGCTTGGCAAAACCGTGGAAATGTGGTAAATAAAAAGCCTGTAAACATATTTGTAAAAACTATGAAAACCATTGTGTAAACATGAAAGTTTAAAATCTCTGTTTTGAGAGAAAATATACCTTTATAACTAAGTGCGAAAATAAGCATCATAACAATAGCCTCAACAATTCCAAGTGTAAAAAATGGTTGATGAGGTTGTGATAAAAAATAGCTCTCTTTTTTTGATTCTGTTTTAAAATTCATTTTATATCCTATAGATTTTTTAAGATTAAAGAAGTTGAAAAATTATATGCTATTCCCCATAAAGGGGAAAGTGCAAACTAACTTAGGAGTTTACATATCTTAGGATATTGACAATTAAATTAATAATTGATACAATTACCCCAAGAAGTTGGATGAAATTAGGCTTCATCTTAAACCTCCGATATTGGTTTTGTGGTTCGGATGGGTGCTGTAACACCCTCCCACTGCAAACTTCTTAACTACTCTATATCAAAAACTCACGATTAGTTTTCTCACAGTAAGCACTAAGCATAGCATTTTCAAAATCATTGTTTGTTGAGTATTGATAACCAAAAGTTTTATTCCACATTTGATGTTCCTCCATACACAGGTAAAAGAACACTTTTTTATGCCAAGGTTTAAAACTATCATAAGCTGACTTGAACATCTCAATTTTTGTTTCATTTGGGTATGAACTTTTTCCACTTGCATCTGTCATTGGAATCTGAGTTATTTTACTTCTAAACTCTCGATCACGAAGTTGTTTTATAACAGGTTTTATAAATGTTAGTGTTCCAAAACTTACAAGTGCTACTTCATCTGCATTAAATTGCTCAATAAGTTGAGCATATACATCTTTATACTCTGCTATATAGTTTTTATACTCTACGATAGGGTGGAAGTGAAAACCAACCTTTACACCTTTGTTAGCTAGTTTTCTAGCTGATGAGATTCTTTTCTCTAGTGAGGCTGTTAGATGCTCCTCATTTTTTATGATAGTTGGGGTGTTTAGTGACCAAGTACAAAGTATGTTTGATGGTACATCATTTTCTAAAAAGTATTTTATGTTATCTGATTTTGTTTTAAACTCTAAAATCACATTTGGATTTTCTTTAGCAAACTCAAAAAGAGAATCTAAAACACCCTCACGATTTCCAAACATCAAAGAATCTGAAGCTTGACCAGTTCCTATATGGTAAGTTTTATTTTTTTCAAGATTTAGATTTTTTAGTTTTTCACTAAATCCAGAATCAAAAGTTATAGTATTTTGGTTATAAAAACTTTGAATCGAACAGTAAGAGCAGTCAAACCCACAACTCTCAACAGCATCAAGAGTAAGAAGATTACAACATCTAGTTTTTTCACTAGCTACGGGGCAAAGACCCAAACCAAAACCATCTTTATTTTCAGTTTTAAATGTAAATTTTTGCTCAGTTGGTATATTTTTTAATTCAAAATTTTCATAAGAGTTTGGTTTTGAGCGAATCTCTTCATAGGTTTTACGAAGTCTAGTAAATACAACTTTTTTTTGGTTATGGTCTGGGAAAATATCTACGATACTTTTCTCATTCCACATCTCTAAATCTCTAGTTATATCGATGATCTGTTTAATCTCTTGATGTGAAAACTTTAGTTCAAGTGATTTCTTTTTTATAAACTCTTGGTGAGAATCTGGTAGCTTGTCAAAAAATGTATTTTTAATTGAGTTGTTAAATTTTTCTATATATTCATTCATAATAGAATTTTAGCTAAATTATGTAAGAATATGGGATATAAAACTAGGATTTTAAATAATGGAACTTCTCCCAACCCTTATAGTTGATGATAGTAATATGATAGTTAAGATTGTTAAAAAAGCATTACTTTCAAATCAGCTAAAAGATTTTGAGTTTAAAGAAGATTCTATTTACACTGCTTCTGATGGTATGGAAGCGTTTGAGATGATGGGGAGAGGTTTACCTATAAAGCTTATCATTACAACTGTGAAGATGCCTAATCTAAATGGTGATGAGTTTATTGAAATTTTACAAGATACTGGAAAATTAAAAGATATTGAAGTTCTTTTTATAACTTCAGGTATAGATTCTCCACAACTCTCAAATATGATAAGAGATAAAATCCTTGGTATCATCTATAAACCATTTAATCCAAAAAGATTTATAGGATTAGTTCAAGAGTTATATGATGAGCAAGAAGAGACAATAATAAGAATTAAAAAACTTAGAGAATCACAACTAAAAAAGAAAAAGCATATTTATAAAATAGTTACAATATATTTGGAAAAATATTGTAATAAAAATATTGAATCTTTAAAAAGTTCACAAATTACACTTTTAAATCTTTTAATTGATGAAATTTTTGGTGATGATGATGTTTGTGAATCTGAATTTGTTGAGATAGTACATTCTATTTTATCAAGCTTTTTATTGGATGTACAAATTACTCATACTATAGTCTCAAAAAATATTTTATGTATTATAAAAAACTCTACAGATGTAGTAAAAGTTAGTGAAAATAGATTAAAATTTATAGAAACTTTTGAATCTAAAATAGCTTATGTAAATAGTGTTGAAAAGCCTGACCCTAAAGAGATTCTAAAAGTATTAACTAAACCTCTTTTAGATGTTATCTCTATAGCTTTTGTGAAGGTTAAAAATTATCCAAAAGTAGATTCTAAACTATTTTCTCCACATTTTAATGATATTGTAGATGATTTAAATGAGATAGATTGTTTATTTGTAGATGATAAACTTGAAAAATTACTTTTAGAGCATAAAGAAATCACCCATTTTACAAAATGGATGTACCGTTTTTTATATAATGATAGCTTGGAAAAAAGTGTAAAAATAATCTCTTCATTAGAGTTACTAAAACCTGAAATTTTAAGACATTTAAACAAAGCTCATCAAGATGCTGTTTTATTATCTCAGTATTATTGTGGTGAGATAGAAGTTTATCTTTGGAAAAGAGCCAAATCATCAAAAGAGATAGTTAATTATCTGAAAAAAAGCTTACCAAAGACAATTCCATCTACTTATAGATATTTACTTTATAAAAATAGAATCTCAAAAGATAAAAATGAGGAGTATTTAGCTCTTGAAAAACAAAATGTACTTGTTATATCAGCAAGTTTAAATACGCTTAAAAAGTTTAAAGATATGGTGGAGCAACCGTTAGATAAATGGAACTTTTTTTGTTATGCAAAATTATCTATTTTAGAGGTTTGGATGAATAGTAACATCCCAAATAAAATCATAATTGATTATAATTTTAAAGGTTCTGATTATAAAAATGGTATAGAATTTCTAATGTTACTTGAGAAGAAATATCCAGTTTTTAAAAATATAATTGATTTAAAAGATGTTTATCTTATAGCATCAAATCAACAACTTCATGAGATATATAAATTTCAAAAAAGGTATAAATTTTCTGTTATTAATAGTAATTTAAAACATAAAGATATTGAAGATGGTTTACTTTATCATTGATAAATATGTCAATTTGCAATAATATTACCACTTTCCTAAACTTTTAAATATTATTATAAAACTATAATAGGTTGGTAGATAATGATTTTAGGAAAATGTCCATATTGTGAAGATGGTGTTATTGAGGTTCGTGATAAAGAGGTGAGTGGTAAAAAAGTGAAGCTTTATGCTTGTTCTAATGCTTCGTGGAAAACTGAAGATGGTGAGATGTTTGAGTTAACTGATAATGCTACTTGTGACTTTAGAATCTGGCAAAACTCTTTGGCTAGATATGGTAAATGGTTAAAGTATCAAGAGGTTAGAGAGCTACTTGAAAATGGTGAACTTGAGGTTGAACTACTTAGTAAGAAGTATGGTAAGAAAGTTTACTATAAAAAGTTTATTATTTTGAATCAGGAGTATGGTGTTTCTGTTTTATGGGATTAGTTTTTTTATTTATAAAATAAACTGCTATTAAACTAACCATTCCACCTATAATGATATGTATTTGCATAGCCTCATCTAAAACTAACCAAGCGATAATAAGAGCAAAAATAGGTACTAAAAACATGTACGAACTTGTCTCTTCACTCCCTAGTTTTCCAGAAACCATAAAGTAGATGGTGGTAGCAACAGTTTGTCCAAAAACACTTAAATAGATTAAAGCTACCCAAAAGTTTGTGCTTTGCTCAAATACATCAGAAATATTTGCATCATTAGATAGAGCATAGATAAAAGATACGATAGTTGCTACAACTGCAATGATAAAGCTATAATGTATGGGGTGAATATGTTTATGAGAATATTGTGATAGCATAGTAACACCTGCCCAGATGATAGCACATAGTAGGAAGTAGATATTTGAACCATTTAGAAACTGTTCAACATCGTTTGTTTGAAGCATAATAGTAGCCCCAATCAATCCAAGAATTATTCCAATATATTGAAATTTTTGTAGATTTTTTTTAAATACAATCGCCACAAGTAAAAAGGTCATAATTGGTGTAAGTGTGGTGATGATAACTCCGCCACCACCAGCAAGACCATACTTGATTCCAAAAAATGATGAGATCATAAAAGCTATGTTTAATACAGAACTTCCAGCTATATATTTTAAATTTGAGCTATTTAAAATGATGGGCTTTTTAAATAAAATAAGAATCGGAATAAATGAAAGACTCATTATAAAAAATCTCCAAAATACTATAACCTCTACAGATAGTTCAGGAGTTAAAACTTTTAAAGCACTCCAACCACCACCCCATAGAATCATACTAAGGATAAGGAGATATTTATATGTAGAATCTTTCATATAAAACTTTAATAAACTCTAGTAGTTATGTCGATACCTTTCTCTTTTAAAAGATTCCCTATCTCAACAACTCTATCTTTATACTTTTCAGTTTCCATAAAACCATCATAAGCATCAAGCTCTTTATCTTGAACTCTTTGTGCCACTTCATCTATTTTTAAAAGAACTTCTTGTAGTTCTGATTCTAAATCTTCTACCGTTATTTGCATAAAATCTCCTTTTTTATTCAACCAATTTTTTAAAATTTTTAACACTAAATAGTTTTAGATTCTCACCTTTTAGAGATTTAAGCTCATTTGAGAATCCTCTTTTACTAAAAAGTACAAATGTATCTACTTCCATCTTTGTTTTTTCACAAGATTCTTGTAGCTTAGTAAGTTCACTTTTTTTAAGTTTAGCATTTGTGTATTTTGTAGTTCCAGCTATAACTTTACCAGATTTTGTTTTAGCATATATATCTATCTCTACATCGTTATCCCAGTATGAACTTATCTCTACTATAGGGTCTTCTTTAAAAGATAGTTTTAACACATCAAAAGATAATTGTGTAAAGATTAGTTGCATAAACTCATTTTCACGATTTGTGAATTTTTCTCTTATCTCTTTGTAGTCACCATCACGAACACCTTTAAAAAGTGGAGATACAAAAGCAAACCAGAATCTTAAAAATGGTGATGTAAAATAAAGTTTATTTGATACTGCTTCACTCTCAGCCCAAGACGTAAAGATTTTTTTAGATTTTTCTAATCTAATGATTCCTATATCTAAAAGTTCATCAAGAGCATTTTCACCAACCTCTTTAGTTACATTTGCTCTTTTAAAAGCAGTATGAGGTTTCCCATCACCTAAAGCGATTCCAGTTAAAATAGAGTGGTAAAGTGGCATACCAGTTGTAAGTTCAGTTACATCGTTACGGATATATCTAAAATCTGGAAGTATGATTTTTTCTATAAGTTCCATCGTATCTTTAGAAGTATCAATATCACCCCAGTTAATCCCACCAAAAATGGCAAATTTTTCAATCGCTTCTTCAAAATTATTTGGTTTATGTTCTTTATAAAATGAGCGAAATTGCTCTTGTAATGTTTGATTGCTAAGCATGATAATGATAACCTTTGTAAATGTTTGTGTAATTTTACTATAATACACTTATAAATAAGATGATAAAAATAAAGGATAGATATGTTAGATGGTACTCAAAGAAAAAATATAAAGCATGGTGATAGTGTAGCAATAGTTTTAAAACAAGATCAACAAAGTGGACTTTTAACAGATGGGATAGTTAGAGATATTTTAACAAAATCACCAAATCATCATCATGGTATAAAAGTAAGACTTATGAGTGGAGAAGTTGGTAGGGTTAAAGAGATTTATTAGCAGGTTTTATAAATATTATATATTTTCATGTATAGATTTGTAAGTATTAAAAAGAATTATTAGTAAATTCTTTATTTTTAATAAGTAAATCATATAACTATGGTGTATAATCTACTTAATTATACATAAAAAGGGTTTTTATGAAACTTATAACAAAAATACAGATAACATTTTTTATAATTATTTCAGCTGTAATTATTCAGTCTGGGCTTATTTATAATAATGTAGATTCAATGGGAAGTGAAGTTGAGGAGATAGCAGAGTATCAAGTTCCTATCAACACTTTAGTTATGGAATTAGAAAAGGATGTACTAGAGGAGGAGATACTAACTTATCAACTGTTACTTCATGCTGACAATGCCCATTCAAAAGCTTTTACAGATGTGGAGCATCATTTAGAAGAGATAGAAAAAGATACAGATAAAAAACTTCAAGAAGTTTTTAAAGTTCTTAAAGGGGCTATTGAACATTCTCATGAACCAGATGTAAAAGCTAAATATAATGAGGTTTTCTCAAACTTTAAACATTTAAAAATACAGCAAGAAAAGTTTGAATTATTGGTAAAAGAGTTAGAGTATAATTTAACAAACTCAAATCAACTATATACAGCTATCCATATGCAAAAAACAGAACCTTTACTTGAGAGTATCTCAAAAGAGATGGTTAAAATAGCATCAATAATGGAACATCTTCTTGAAAAATCAACTCATACAGCACTTGAAGATGAACACACGATTATTAGTAATCTTATAATTTCTATAGTTTTTCTGATACTTTTTATGAATATATCAGGTTATTTTATAACTAGAGTATTTAAAAAAGCATTAAATACTATGCACCATCACATCCATTATGTAACTGATAGCCAAGATTTAACTAAAATTTTAAACTCTTCATCTAAAGATGAGATGGGGATGATGGCAAAAGATTTTAATGAACTTATGGAGTCGTTACGAACTTTAGTTGATAATACTAAAACATCTTCAAATGAAAATGCTGCTATATCTTATGAACTTTCAACTACAGCATTAAGTGTTGGAAATAATGTAGAGGATTCTGTTTCTATAGTTGAAGAAGCAACAACACAAGCACATAAAATACAAAGTGAAATAGTAAGTTCTATATCTGATGCTCAAGAATCAAAAGAAGATATTGTAAAAGCAAATGAAAATTTAGGGATAGCAAGAGGTGATGTTATCACTTTGACATCCAAAGTTCAAGAAACAGCACAAGCAGAAGAGGAGTTAGCACATAGTATGGAAACTCTTTCTCATGATGCAGAAGAGGTTAAAACTGTTTTAGTAGTTATTTCAGATATAGCGGATCAAACAAATTTACTTGCATTAAATGCAGCTATTGAAGCAGCTAGAGCTGGTGAACATGGTAGAGGTTTTGCTGTTGTTGCTGATGAAGTTCGTAAATTAGCAGAGAGAACACAAAAAACATTATCTGAGATAAATGCAACCATAAGTATAGTTGTTCAGTCGATAGGTGATGCCTCTATGAAAATGAGTGCTAATGCTGAAGAGATTCAATCATTGGCAAATTTAGCACAAAATGTTGAAGATAGAATTAATGAAACAGTTGAGATAGTTAATGAAGCTGTTGGTGCAAGTGATAGAACAGTTATAGATTTTGAAAAAACTGGTCAAAATGTTGAGTTTATTGTAAGTAAAGTTGAAGAGATAAATAATATTTCATCAACAAATGCTAGAAGTGTAGAAGAGATAGCAGCTGCAGCTGAACACTTAAATAATATGACTGATGATTTAAATCATAAACTTGAAACATTTAAAACTTAATTGAAAAATGGAGGTTCAGGCGGGAGTCGAACCCGCGGTGGATTTGACTCCACACAACCTTTCCAAGGTTGCACCATAGACCACTCGGACACTGAACCATTTAGTAGGGTGTGATTGTACCTACTAGATACTTAAACATAAATTATTTGATAAGAATCTATTTTATCTTTAAAGATTTACACATAAACTATAAAATGCAATAAATTACCCTCATTTAATACTCTAATTTTAAGTAATATTGATACAATTAACTTATATTTTTTATAAGGGTCATAATGTTAAATTTTGTATCATTTCTAAAGCTTCTTAAAGAATCTTTTAGAGATTTAATGCCAATTATTTTGGTAATTATGTTTTTTCAACTGATTGTACTTCAAACTATTCCAGAGAATTGGATGGGTACAGCTATAGGTTTATCTATTGTTGGTGTTGGTCTTGCTATTTTCCTACTTGGTCTTGAGGTTGGAATTTTCCCAGTTGGTGAAGGATTAGCGGCAGATTTTGCCCACAAAGGTTCAACTATGTGGATAGTTATCTTTGCCTTTATGATAGGTTTTGGTACTACAGTAGCAGAACCAGCTCTTTTGGTTATAGCTGATAAAGCTGCTAGTATTAGTGCTGGTAGAATTGATGCCTTTGTTCTTAGAATGGTTGTTGCATTTTCTGTTGGATTTGCTATAGTTATTGGTGTTTGGAGGATTATTAAAGGTCATCCGATACATTATTATATAATCGCTGGTTATATACTGGTTGTATCTGCAACTTATTTTTCACCAAAAGAGATTGTAGGTCTTGCATTTGACCTTGGTGGTGTTACAACTTCAACTGTAACCGTACCATTGGTAGCTGCTTTAGGTATAGGTTTAGCTTCAACGATTAAAGGTAGAAATCCAGTTTTAGATGGTTTTGGTCTTATCGCTTTTGCTTCATTAACACCTATGATTTTTGTACAATTTTATGGTATTTATGTTTATCAATTTATAGAAGCATCAGATATAGTTGTTCCTGTTGTAGCTCAAGTTGTTGAATCTAGTAATGTTAGTATAGATTATAGTATTTTAGGTTTGATTAAAGGTTTATTTAGTGTTGCTTTAGATGTTATACCTATTTTAGGGGTTATCTTATTTTTTCAATATGTGATTTTAAAGAAGCCAATTGATAATTTAAAAGAGGTTCTTATAGGTTTTGCCCTTGTTATGGTTGGTCTTGATGCTTTTATTATTGGTCTTGAAATGGGTCTTTTCTCACTTGGTGAGACGATGGCATTTCAGTTAACACAAACAGGTAATAATATCATCATATATACATTTGCATTTGCAATTGGATTTTCTACAACAATGGCAGAACCATCTTTAACAGCTATTGCAAAAAAAGCTAAAGAGATTAGTGATGGAAAGATAAATGATTTTGTACTTCGTCTTTTTGTTGCTTTTGGTGTTGCTATAGGTATTGCTCTTGGTGCATTTAGAATTGTTAATGGTGGGGAAATAGTTTACTATATCATTGCTGGTTATATTTTCGTTATTGCACTTACTTTTATCGCTCCAAAGTATATTATTCCTATCGCTTATGATAGTGGTGGAGTTACAACTTCAACTGTTACAGTTCCTTTAGTTGCTGCTTTAGGTCTTGGTTTAGCTACAAATATTCCAGGTCGTGATCCTCTTATAGATGGTTTTGGTCTTATCGCTTTTGCTTCACTATTTCCGATGTTAACAGTTATGGTTTATGGTGTTATTACTGATAGAATGGGTGTTAAGGGTGAACATGAAAAAGAAGAGATTCATCTTGATGAACTTCGTCATGCTCTTGAAGATGCACAAAATATGGGCTTATCAACTGTAAATGTTCATGGTACAGATAAACGACACTCTTATGAGATGAGATTTTCAGCTGTTCATGTAATCGTTCCACATGATTTAGAGGAAAAAGCTCTCTTAACAGCTAAAGAATCAGGTGCTAGAGGTGTTACAATTATGAATGCTCACGGTATGGGTCTTGAACAAATGGATAATTTTTATAATAGACTTCATAATGATTCAACAGATTCAAATCTAATGTTTATTGTTCCAACTAAAAAAGTTGAAAATATAATACAAACGATTATGACAGACTTAGATATCACAGGTGTTGGAGCAGGTATATCTTACTCTTATCCTATAGATAATCTTAAAGGTTTAACACTTAAAACAAGTGATTTATAAACCATTTAGAGTAGAAGTTTTTAACTTCGCTCTATCTCTCTTTTAAATAAAATAAGCTCTAAAAATCCACTTATATAATGTGTAAAAAATTTTGTAAATTTTATATCACCCTCATCAAATCCACCATCTTTATTTAACAGTTCTAGTACACCAATTACATCTCTATTTGAATTAAAAATAGGTGTTGCAATTATATTAGTTGTTTGATAACCAGTTTCTTCATCTATATCTGGCATAAAGTTTGGGTTTGAATAAACATCATTTACTAAAATAGTGTTTTCTTCTCTTATAGTTTGACCAACTATCCCTTTTCCTTGTGGAATAATTATTTTATCAACACCATCAGCTATAGTGGTCCAAAGCTCTTTTTTTTCTAAATCGTTAATAAAAATAGAACATCTATCAGCACCGAGAATATCTTTAGCAGATTCAGAGATAAGTGGTAAACCATCTTCTAATGATTTTTTTATCAATAACTCTCTACCAAAATCAGCTAGTTTTGAATAATTACTTGTATATTTCATTATATTGTCCTTTTGTTATAATAATTATAGTGTAAAATACAAACAAAAAAAAGGGTAAAAATATGGTAAAAATTTGGCACAATCCAAGATGCTCAAAATCTCGTGAGGCTATGAGTATTTTAGAAGAAAATAGTTGTAAAAGTGATGTTGTTGAGTATTTAGAAAATACTCCAGATACTACAGAGATAAAAACAACTTTAGGTATGCTTGGTTTATCAGCTAGAGAGCTTATGAGAACTAAAGAGGATGTTTATAAAGAATTAAATTTAGAGAGTGAAAATTCAGAAGATAAACTTATAGATGCTATGGTTAAAAACCCTATACTTATAGAGAGACCAGTTTTATTTAAAAATGGCAAAGCTATTATAGGAAGACCAACTTCTAAAATTGCTGATTTTATAAATAGCTAGAGATTAATCTCTAGCTTAGTTTTTCGATAATTACACCATTATCTTTTATAAATTTAGAGATTGTTTGTGAGTTTGTATGTTCATACTCTTTAGCATAAACAATTCTTTTTATACCACTAGCGATAAGGTTTTTACTACATTCGCTACAAGGTTCAAGAGTTACATAGATAGTAGCACCATCTATAGATATACCCTCTCTAGCTGCCCAGATGATAGCATTCATTTCAGCATGAATCTCATAAGTTTTTGACCACTCGTGATGCTCTGGAGTATATTCTCCATCCCAATGATCACAACAGTTTGTATAGCCTGTTGGTGTGCCATTGTAACCTGTACTTAAAATTCTGCCATCTTTAACAATCACAGCACCAACTTGTTTAGATACACATTTCGAAGCAGTTGCTAATTCAGTAGCTATGTTTATAAAATTTTTATCATTTAACATCTAAATATCCTCTAGTGTTCTTAGTATTTTTATATCTGCATTATGTTTTAATCTCGCAAAATAATCACTTAAAACTTGCTCTCTAGCTTCAGACATTATTATGTTTATAATTTGCTCTTTTACATCATCTATAGATAATTTACTATTTGAATCTATATTTTTTAGATAAAAACTAGTAAATCCACCATTACCATCTGGAACTATTGGTGTAAAGCTATTTAGAGTAGTTCTAACTAAAAGGTTAGCTAATTCAGGTGAGATTCTATTGTATGGTAAAGTTTGTTCATTTGTTGCTATATCTGGAGCATACAGCATAGGATTAGAGATTTTTTCACCTAATCTTTGTTTATCTTTTGCATTATAAATCACTACATCAAATGATTTTGGATGTGAAAAACTATCTTTATGAAGTTCATAATACTCTTTTATATCATCTTCACTTGGTTGAGATAAAGAGCTATAAGCTATGGCAGAGTAAAGTTTTTGAGATAATAATTTCTCTTTAATTTTTACTTTTAATTCACTAGAACTTATACCATTTGAGTTTCTAACTGCATCATAAAAATCACTTATACTCATCTTATTTCTTGAAGCAGTTTTTTTAATATCATCAAAAACTTCACTACTAGATACAGAGATTCTTCTCTCATCTATCTCTGCCTCTTCAAGTTTTTTTCTAATTAGAATCTCAGTTGCTTTTTTTTCACTTGCACCAGATAGTTTCATCTTTTTTTTAATATCATATAGAGTTATATCTTTACCCTTTACAACCATAGCTAGTCCATTTATCATTTGAGCATTAATATTAGCAACAAATATAAAAACTAAAAATATCTTATACATACGAATCCATTTTATAAAATTTAGATGTTTATTTTACTCTCTTTTAACCAACATTTGCCTAAAATTCGGTTAATTACATATAAAGGTTTTTACATGGTTGTTACTCGTTTTGCTCCTTCTCCGACTGGATACTTACATATTGGTGGTTTAAGAACTGCACTTTTTTCATACCTTTGGGCTAAAAAAAATGGTGGTAAATTTGTGCTTCGTATAGAAGATACTGATAAAGCTAGAAATTCAGAGGAAGCTACTCAAGCGATTCTTAATGCTTTTGAGTGGTTAGGTTTAGAAGCAGATGGCGAGATAACTTACCAATCACAAAGAGATGATATATATGCTAAGTATATAAAACAACTTTTAGATGAGGGTAAAGCTTACAAATGTTATATGTCAAAAGAGGAGCTTACTCAGCTTCGTGAAACTCAAATGGCAAATAATGAGAGAACAAAGTACAATGGTAAATATCGTGATTTTGAGGGAACTCCACCAGAGGGTGTTGAGCCAGTTATAAGAATTAAAGCACCATTAACTGGTGAAATTTTAGTTCGTGATGGTGTTAAGGGTACTATATCTTTTCAAGCTGAAGATATTTTAGATGATTTTGTAATCGCTAGAGCGGATGGAGCTCCAACTTATAACTTTGTTGTAGCTATAGATGATTACCTTATGGGAATCAATGAAGTGATTCGTGGAGATGACCACCTAAGTAACACACCTAAGCAGATAGTTGTTTATGAAGCTTTAGGATTTGAGATTCCTAAGTTTTATCATGTTCCTATGATTCATAACTCAAAAGGTAAAAAACTATCTAAAAGAGATGGAGCTACTGATGTTATGGCCTATAAAGAGATGGGTTATACTCCTCAAGCACTTTTAAACTTTTTAGTTCGCTTAGGTTGGAGTCATGGAGACCAAGAGATTTTTTCTATGGATGAGATGAAAGAGTTATTTAACCCTAAAGATATAAATAAATCAGCATCTATCTATAACACTGAAAAGCTTGATTGGTTAAATGCTCACTACATCAAAAAAAGTTCAAATGATGAGTTAGTTGAACTTTTAAAAGAGTATGGTGTTATGATAGGTTTACATGATAAAAGAGAGATTTTACTAGATGAACTAAAAGAGAGAGCAAAAACATTAAAAGAGTTAGCATCTTTAGCAAATGAGATTTTACAAACTCCACAATCTTATGATGAAAAAGCTGTTAAAAAAGCTTTCAAAGGTGATGCTATCGCTGTTTTAAACACTTTTGGAGCAAAATTATCAGCAAAAGATTCTCTACATTTACCATCTGATTATCATCATGTGATGGAAGAGGTTATAAATGAGATGGAGATAGGTTTTGGAAAAATCGGACAACCTTTAAGAGTAGCACTTTTAGGGAAAATGGCTGGACCAGGTTTAGATTCTGTTATGGCTATACTTGGTAAAGATGAAACTATGTTAAGAGTTGCTAATGCAATAACTGCCCTTTCTTAGGGTAGTTAAGCACTTTCAGCAATATCAAGAATGTATTCTTTTATCTCAACAGTATCAAAGAAAATATTTCTATTTAGTTCATCATTGAATTTTTTTAGTAATCTTGTTTTTTCAGATACCCTTTTTTCTTTGTTATCTTTTAGAGGTAATATGGCTTCGTAAAGCTCTTTTTTATAACCATCAATAATCTTTTTTTTAGTTACCTCTTCATCACTAACAGTAGATTTTACATCACTTTTAAAAATTATAAAAGCCACCACTAAAAAAATAGTTATACCAACTAATGTATAAATAACTTCACTATCCATTATAAACCTTTAAATACTTTATTTTCATAAGTATAGCAAAATTTAAAATTATTGATTATAATGTTTTTATGAATAACACACCTATAACACTCAAAACAATTTTCAAACTTATCTTAGAAAAAAAACCGATTCTGATTTATGGTCAAATTATTACACTTTTAGCAATTTTAGTTAGTGTACCGATTCCAATGATGCTTCCTGTAATGGTTGATGAGATTTTACTAAATAAACCTGCTCAATTTGTAGATAGTATAAACTACCTCATAGGTGAAACAACAGCCTTTTACTACATAGCTATTGTTACTTTAGTGGTTATATTTTTAAGATTAATCTACTATTTTTTAGGTGTGATTATCACAAGAGTATTTACTAAAATCTCTAAATATGTAACTTTTATGATTCGTAAAAGGTTGATAGAGCATCTTAAAATCACATCTATGAATGAGTATGAAACACTTGGTAGCGGGGCTATAACTGCCAACCTAGTAACAGATGTTAATACTCTTGATGGTTTTATTATCACCTCTATAAGTAAGTTTGTATCTTCTGTTTTAACACTTGTAGCAGTTGGGGTTGTTATGATTATAATAAACCCTGTTTTAGGTGTTATGATTTTAGTTATACAACCTCTCATTATGCTTTTGAGTAAAAAGATGTCAAAAATAGTTGGTGGATTGAAAAAAGATGAGAATCAGGCTATCTCAAAATTTCAAGATAATATAGGTGAAACACTAGATCTGTATGGGCAAATCAAAGCATCAAACAAAGAGAACTATTTTTTCTCCCGTGCTATAGATTATGCTAATGATGTTAAAAAAACATCAAATGAGTATGGTTATAAAAGTGTAGCTTATGAGAAACTATCATACACCATATTTTTAGCGATGTTTGAGATTCTAAGAGCTTCGGGGTTGATTCTAGTAGTTTATAGCGATTTAACTATTGGGATGATGTTTGCGATGTTTGGGTATATTTGGTTTATTATGACACCTGTTCAAGATATATTATCTATGCAATACAGTTACTCCTCAGCTATGGGTGCATTAGATAGAATTAATAAGATTCTATCACTAAAAACCGAAGATTCTGGTGATGAAGTTTTAGAATCTAAAAATGTAGATATATCTATAAAAGATTTAAACTTCTCATACTCAAACGATAAGCCGATACTAAAAAATATATCATTAGATATAAAAGCAGGTTCAAAAGTAGCACTCATAGGGGCAAGTGGTAGTGGAAAAACAACCTTAGCACAAGTTATGTCAGGCTTTTATGAGAAACAGAGTGGAGTGCAAAAATATAATAGTATAGAGATAGAAAACCTAAATAAAAATTCACTCCGTCAAGAGATATTTTTAGTGTTACAGATGCCTATACTATTTAATTCAACATTGAGATTCAACATAACTATGGGTGATGATTCTATAACAGATGAGGCTATATATGAAGCCCTTAGAATCTCACAACTTATAGAGATGGTTGATGGTATGGAGGATGGGCTAGATAGTGTTGTAGGGAAACATGGTGTTAGATTATCAGGTGGTCAAAGGCAAAGGTTAAGTATAGCAAGGATGATAATAGCCAACCCATCAATAGTGATTTTTGATGAATCTACATCTGCTTTAGATGTTCATACAGAGTTAAAACTAAATGTAGCACTAAAAGATATTTTAGAAAATAAAACTGTCATAACGATAGCACATAGACTAAGTACAGTAAAAAATGTAGATATGATTTATGTTTTAGATTCTGGAGAGATTGTTCAAAGGGGAACTCATAATGAGCTAGAGTTTGAAGAGGGGCATTATATGGAGTTTATCAAAAAACAGTTGATTTAGTCTTCATTTGCACAAACCATATTTCTACCTTGATGTTTAGCAAGGTAGAGTAAATCATCTGCTTCTTTAAAAATAACAGTTTCATTTTTTATATCTTTTGCTTTTTTACAAACTAAGCCTATAGATACAGTTAAAAATTTATAGTTATTATTTTTAATATGCTCAATCTCTAAATTTTCTATATTTGTTCTAATCTTATTTGCATAGTTTTGGGCATCTTGTTTTGTGTTTGTTTTAAAAACTACACCAAACTCTTCACCACCAAGTCTAAAACAATAATCATCACCTCTATGTAAAGATTCTTTTATTGTTGAAGCTACTTTTACTAATGCTTTATCACCCTCTTGGTGACCATAAGTATCATTATATAGTTTAAAATGATCTATATCTAAAAGAAAAAAAGCTATGAGATTATTTTCCCTTTTTGAGCTATCTATTATTTTTGGAAAAATATCATTAAAGAATCTTCTATTGTATATATTTGTTAAGCCATCTGTGATAGATAACTCCTCTATAATTTTTTTATCAGTAATATCTTGAGATATAAAATGAAAACCAGATAGATTACCATTGTTATCATTTTCTACTGATATAACAGTTTCACTCCAGTAAATATCACCATTCTTTTTGATATGTTTTATCTCTCCATGCCACTCTTTTTTAACATCTATAATCTCATTATTATAGTTAAGTATATTAGAATGTTTACCTATAAGTTCATCTTTTGAGTAACCTGTGATTTTAGATAAAGCTTTACTCACATAAGTGATAATTTTATCTTTATCGGTTTTATAAGCGATTACATATTTATCAAATGACGATATCAAGTTTTCTAGTTCCATATTTTGTTGATTTATTTTATATGTTTGTTCTTTAACCATATTTTTTAGTTTTTTGTTATTGAAAATTAAAAATATAAATACTAAAATAGCTCCAGATAAAATTTGCCAAATTAGAATCCAATTAATCTCTTTTTTAACTCGGATCTCTGTCCATTTATCGAAAATATCATCAATCTCTTTTTTACTAATTACATCTAAAGATTTGTTTATGATAGTAATCACTTCATTTGGAGTATCTTTTCTAACAGCGATTCTAAGATCTAAAACAAGCTTCGTTTTATATGCTATTTTTAAATTATGATGACCAATAATATTTATATAGTATTTTGCAGAAGCAGCATTTATAACTAAAACATCAATTTTATTTTTTTCTAAATCATTAAAACCATCTTTTGCAGTTCTTACTAAAGAAAATTTTACATTTGGTCTTTTCTCTTTTAGTAGGCTTTCAATTGTAGATGATGAGATGGTAGCAACTTTGGCATTTTTTAGATTATCAAAACCATTTGAATAGTCTTCATTTTTACGGCTTACTAGAACATAGGGTGTGGAAAAAAGAGGTTTTTGTGTAAATTGTAAATATTTTTTTCTTTCATCAGTCACACCAATAACACTAAACATAGAAGCTTCATCTGTTTTTACTTTAGTTATAGCTTCATTCCAAGAAGTTGTGTTAACTGCTACAAAATTAAGACCACTTTTTTCCTCTATAAGTTTTATAATATTGGCAATGATTCCAGTATGATTAGCTAAATCATTTTTCCATTCAAAAGGTTTCCAATCAATATCATAGACATACTTTATAGGATGATGCTTATTTATAAATTTAATCTCTGTTTCATTTAGGTGAATAAATCTTTTATCTTTTAAAAGTTGTTCATCTTGGAGTTGATTTGCAGTTAAATTTAAAACTAAACATACCAATAAAAATAATATTTTGAATCTCATCTTTGTCCTAAAATAAAGTATAGTTATAATTTATCTAATAAAGAGTTATTAATAGCTTAATATATATGAAATCCACACTTTTTATTATATATATTTTAAATCAAATATAAGTTTTTAGAATTAAAGTTTTTTATTAAATATAAAACTTATTAATAATACTTAATTTAGTTTAATAAGAATAAGCTATAATCATAAAAATTACAATTATAAGGATTATATATGCAAAGAAGAGATTTCCTCAGAACTTCAATTGCTGCGTCTGCTATTGTTTTTGGTTCATCAGTTCAAGCTGCTGTAACAACACAACCAATAGATTCTCGCAAAGTTTCTAAAATAGCTTTTCCAGAAAAAAAACCATTAATTACATATTCTGATAGACCACCTTTATTAGAAACACCAAGAGATGCATTTACAAATGCTATCACAAATAATGATGAGTTTTTTGTAAGATGGCATATGCCAGATATTCCAACTCAAATAGATCTTGATAGTTATAGAATCAGTATCAATGGTTTAGTTGATAAAGAGATTTCATTATCTATAAAAGAGCTTAAAGAAGATTTTGAGCAAGTTGAAATAACTTCAGTTCTTCAATGTGGTGGTAACTCCCGTTCAGCATTTAACCCAATCGTTGGTGGTATCCAATGGGGTAGTGGAGCTATGGGCTGTGCTAAATGGAAAGGTGTAAGACTTATAGATATTTTAAGAAAAGCAGGTCTTCCAAAAGATGCTCATTGGATAGGTTTCAATGGTAAAGATAATACATCATGGGGAGAAACACCTAGATTCATTAGAGAGCTTTCTATAGAAGAGATTGAAGATAATTTCATAGTTGCTTATGAGATGAATGGTGAAGATTTACCATACTTAAATGGTTACCCTGTTCGTTTAGTTATGCCTGGTTTTTATTCAGATAGTTGGATAAAAATGTTAAGTAATATCACTGTAACAAATAAATATAAATCTTTATTTTATATGGATAAAGCTTACCGTATAGCAGATAATAAAACTGAAAGTGAAACACCAGAACATCACTTTAAACCTACAAAACCTATCACAACTATGAATGTAAAATCTTTCATAGGTTACCCTGATAATGGTGTAACACTAAACAAAAACTCTCATGTTGTTGTTCGTGGTGTAGCATTTGATGATGGTACTGGAATCAAATCTGTTTCTATATCAACAGATAATGGTAAAACATGGAGTGAAGCACAACTTAAACAAGAACATGGTCGTTATGCTTATACTGAGTTTAGATTCACATTTAAACCAACAAAAAATGGAAAACTTACTTTTATGGCAAAAGCTACTAACCTACTTGGTGATGAGCAACCATTTGCTAAAGATGTTTTATGGAATCATGGTGGATACAAATATAACGGTATCGATGAAGTAACAGTTGAAGTTATTTAGGGGTTGATGATGAAAAAATTAGTATTGATAGCAGGTTTATTAGTTGGATCTGCTTTTGCACAAGTAGATGGAAATATTGAAGTTCCAAATATAGATTATAAATTTAAACAAGCCAAAGGTGTAGATTCAGTTCAAGCAAACTGCTTAATGTGTCACTCTTTTGGTTATATGGAAAATCAAGGTTTACAATCTCGTAAATTTTGGAATGACAAAGTAAATAAAATGATTAATGCTTTTAAAGCACCAATCGCTAAAGAAGATGTTCCAGTTATAACTGATTATCTTTATAAAAACTATGGAAATGGTAAATTAAAATAGTTTATAAATGTCGATACCTACTTTAATTAGGTATTGACAACAATCTTTGTTTAATATAAAATCTTTTATGGAAATATTACTAGAAGAGTTTTATAAAACAGAGATACATATAGAAAAGTTTCATGATAGAAAGATGTTTTTAGATTCTAAAAGCTATCAAATAAATGGAATCTCTCAAAGTGGTAAAACTAAATTAATAAAACATTATCTTTTATCTCTTAAAAAAACTTCTTATATCTATATAGATTGTGATGATGTTCGTATAGATGTAGATGAACTAAATAAGAATCTTCTAAAATTTTGTAGAATTAACAATATAGAAACTGTTGTTTTAGATAATTACAATCCTAATATAAAACTTATAAATATTAATCAACTTATTATCGCTAGTGTTGTTCATCATAAAATTGACAAATTGATAAGATTACAACTTTACCCATTAGATTATGAAGAGTTTTTAGCTTATGAGCATAAGTATGATTCTAGTGCTTTGAATCATTTTTTTCAGTTAGGTGGCTTACCATCTATGCACAAAATTTATACTGATGAAAGAAATATTTATATTCAAAAAACACTTAAATATACTCTTAATGAGATTGAATTTGATATAGTGTGCTTATCTGCCAAGATGATGTCACAAAAAGTTTCAGCTTATATGATTTATGAAAGATTAAAGATAAATAGAAAAATCTCAAAAGATAAACTTTATAAATCCTTTGAGAATCTTTTAAAAACAAACTATATTCATCAAGTTGAAAAACTAAATCATTCTAAGGCTACAAAAAAACTATATCTTTGTGATACCTCTTTAAAGTCAGCACTAAGTGTTGATAAACATTTTGGAAGATTATTTGAAAATATGATTTTTTTAGAGCTTTTAAAAGCAAATATAGAGTGTTATTATGATGATGGAATCGATTTTTATCTTCAAAATAAAGAGGAGGTTATACTTTGTATGCCTTTTGCTGATGAGAGATCTTTGTTTAAAAAGTTAGAGCAGATAGAAGCTTTTATATTTAGTTATCAGGTTAAAAAAATTACAGCAGTTACTATGAATTATGAGGGTAGATTAGCACATCCACTCTCAAAAGTTGAGATGATTCCATTTGATATATGGGCTATAGGAGATTAGATGAGTGATAGATTTTGTGGTATAGATGAAGCAGGTCGTGGACCAATTGCAGGTGACTTGGTTATGGCTGGGTGTATTTTAAATAATGGTGTAGATGGTTTAAATGATTCTAAAAAATTAACAGCTAAAAGAAGGGAATCACTTTATGAAGAGATAATTAAAGTTTCAGATTTTTATGTGGCAAAATTCACACCAAAACAGATAGATGACAATGGGATCTCTTGGTGTTTAAAAACAGGATTAGAATCTATTATGAAAAACCTAAAAGCAGATAGTTATCTGTTTGATGGAAATACAACATTTGGTGTTAGTGGGTTAGAAACTATGGTAAAAGCTGATGGAAAAATTGCTGAAGTTAGTGCTGCTTCTATCATAGCAAAAGTTACACATGATAGAGATATTTTACTAGAAGCAGAAAAATACCCACAATACTTTTTTGAAAAGCATAAAGGTTACGGAACGAAACTTCATGTTGAGATGATTAAAAAATATGGATATTGTGAGATTCATAGACGAAGTTATAAACTAAAAGCGTTAGAAAAACCACAAAAAACTCTTCTTTAATAAAACATTTAATTATATTTGAGTATAATCCGAATTCGCTTTGCTGTGTCACAATTAAATAGAGTATTTCTATCTTTATATTTTAGTTATATTGATAAAAGTATTGGCAAGCTAAAATATATTGTTTGCCTAGATGCAACAAAGATGTTAACAATAAGGACTTTCCATGAAAGTAAGAGCTTCAGTTAAGAAGATGTGTGACGACTGTAAAGTTGTTAAAAGAAAAGGCATTGTAAGAGTAATCTGCAAAGTTAAAAAACATAAACAGAGACAAGGATAACCATGGCTCGTATTTCTGGTGTAGATTTACCTAAAAAGAAAAGATTAGAGTATGGTTTAACATACATCTATGGTATCGGTTTACATGCGTCTCGCTTAATATTAGCGGCGACTAACATTGACCCAAATAAAAGAGTTTTCGAATTAAGCGAAGACGATGTTGCTGCAATTACT
>Ga0256837_1000164_pt1 | contig 60858 bp, 55 predicted proteins | sample 4562384metaG_FD_185976 | JGI IMG/M metagenome (GOLD analysis project Ga0256837, IMG submission 185976) | Hydrothermal vent microbial communities from Guaymas Basin, Mexico - 4561-384 | ecosystem: Environmental > Aquatic > Marine > Hydrothermal vents | place: Mexico: Guaymas Basin | collected... | reverse complement strand
CTTTTTTCCCCTCAAAAATATTATGCAAAGTATCTAAAAAAAGGCTTTTCCCAAAACGGCGTGGACGAGATAAAAAGGAGTATTGATAGTTTGTAATTAAATCTAATGCAAGTTCTGTTTTATCTATGTAGAGATAGTTTTGCTCTCTTATTTTTGAAAATGTTTGAATTCCTACTGGGAGTTTTTGCATAATGAAGCCTTTATGATAATTTATCTCTTAGATTATAACACAACAATAAAAATTGTTATGTTCTTACTTATCTAAAATAAAAAATTACAAGAGTTCTTATAGTGTATCAATTAGTTCTTCGCTAAGTCCTGTTGCTGCAATAACAGTTTGCTTATCTACACCATTTTTTAAAAGGTTTCTAGCAATATCAAGCTGTGCTTCTTGCTTACCTTTTTCTATTCCCTGTTCTATTCCCTGTTCTAATCCTTGTTTAATCCCTTTTTGAATCCCCTTTTGCAAACCTTTCTCTTCGGCAGTTCTTAGGGCATTTATCTCATCAAACTCTTTGAGAGCCATATATTCATATACTTTCAACTCTTCACTATCCCACGAAGTTTGTTTTGCAATTTCAAATGCTTCTTTAAACTCCTCTATAGTTTCATATTCTTTTGGAATTAATGTTAAATCACTTGCATATTTTATAAAGTATATCCATTTATCTAAAATAGTTTGAAGTTCATGTAGCTCTTTTTTAAATTTTGGAAGTTCTATAAAAACAAATTCAAAATCATCTAAATCTTGTTTTGCATTTTCTTGATTTATAATAAGATGACGAGAGATATAATTATGACTACTAAAAATCTCAAAATTAACTATTCCAATAAAATAAACTTTTTTTAAAGAGGTGTAATCATTACCACGTGGAAGTTGCTCTACATAAGCTTTAGAGGTGTAGTATAAACTTCTTTTTGTAAAGTTTCCTAAATCTTTTCTTTGCATCTCAACAATAAACTTTTCACCACTTTTATTGGTTGCATGAATATCGAGTATTGTCTCTTTTAATTCTGGAATTTTTGGAACTTGGTAAGGGTTTGCTAATTCTACATCAACAATTGTTTTTTCATTTTTAAAATCTAAAACACTATTTAAAAAAGAGATTAAAATATTTTTATGTTCACTACTACCAAATATTTTTTTAAAAGCTAAATCATTTTTTGGGTCTGCAAATTTCATGAGGTTTCCTTACAAAGAGGGTTTTATGCCACAAAAATGTGACATAAAAATAAAAGAGATATTAGATTTTTTGTGTAATAGCCTCTGGGCTAAATCCAAATTTTTCAAAAAGTTGTCCAGCTGGAGCAGATGCACCAAAGCTATCCATACCAATAACTTCATCTGCTAAACGGTACCATTCAAGTCCACGTGCAGCTTCAATTGCTACTTTTTTTGTATTTGGAGCAATTATAGAATCGATATATGCTTTATCTTGCTCAATAAAAAGATCATAACAAGGAACACTTACAACATTTGCAACAACACCTTTTTTCGCAAGCTCTGCTTTTGTATCAAGGGCAAGTTGCACTTCACTACCACTTGCAATAAGTGTAACAGTTGCATCTGCATCATTTGTGAGTGCATATCCACCTTTTGCAATCTCACCTACAGCTGGTTTTGGCAGTACTGAAAGATTTTGGCGTGAACAAACAAATGCAGATGGAGACTCATTCATACTCAGTGCTACTTGCCACGCTACAACATTTTCTGCACCATCCGCTGGACGCCAAACATAGAAGTTTGGAAGTGCGCGGAATTGTGAAAGATGCTCGATTGGTTGGTGTGTTGGACCATCTTCACCAACACCAATACTATCGTGTGTCCAAATAAAAAATTGCTGAATCTTTGTAAGTGCTGCAATACGCACTGCTGGTTTTAAGTAATCTGAAAATACAAAAAATGTTGATGTAAAAAGTTTTAATGGACCATAAAGTGCCATTGCATTTGCAATAGAAGCCATTGCATGTTCACGAATACCAAAGTAGATATTACGCCCTTTAGGGTAAACTCCCATATCGTTTAGGTATGTTTTATTTGATGGACTTAAATCTGCACTACCACCTAAAAAGTTTGGCATCGCTTTTGCGATTGCATTTAAAATTTTTCCATTTGTTGAACGTGTTGCTTCAGCTTTACTAAACTCTGGCCACTCAATGCGTCCACTATTATCTGTTAAAAGTGCTTCAAGTGCTTCATTTTGCTCAAGAAGTGGTAAAGTTTTAAGTGAGTGATTCCACTCTTTTTCTAATAACTCACCCTCTTCAACAGCACATCTAAAACGAGCAAGTACATCATCATCTACAAAAAATTTCTTACTAGAATCAAATCCAGCAGCCTCTTTTGATTTTGCAATAACCTCTTCACCAAGTGGTGCACCATGAGAGTGGTGACTTCCCTCTAACTCACCCGCACCTTTTGCAATAATAGTATTTGCAATAATTAAAACAGGTTTATCACTTTTTTTAGCAGTTACAATTGCATTGTCAATCGCATCAAAATCGTGTCCATCACACTCAAGAACTTCCCAACCTTGTGATTCAAAACGACCTCTAATATTTTCACTAATACTTAAATCTGTTGAACCTTCAATTGTAATACGATTTGAATCATAAATCATAATAAGATTATCTAACTTATTATGCCCTGCAATTGAACAAGCTTCATAGCTAATCCCCTCTTCTAAATCTCCATCTCCACATAAACAATACACATTATGGTCAATCACATTTGCAGTTTCACTATTTACTTGTGCACCCATAAATTTTGCAGCCATTGCAAAACCAACTGCATTTGCAACACCTTGTCCAAGTGGTCCTGTTGTTATCTCAACGCCTGCAGTGTGTCCATACTCTGGATGCCCTGGTGTTTTAGAATCTAACTGACGGAAGTTTTTTAAATCTTCTATCTCTAAACCATATCCCCAAAGATAATAAAGAGAATAAATAAGCCCAGTTCCGTGTCCACCAGAAAAAACTAATCTATCACGATTGAGCCACGAAGGATTTTTAGGGTTATGGCGAAGATGTTCACTTAAAACTACTGCAATATCAGCAAGACCCATTGGAGCACCTGGGTGTCCACTGTTCGCTTGTTGTACCATATCTGCTGCTAAAAATCTAATTGTATCTGCCATTTTTTGACGCATTTGATTACTCATATTTATCCTTTATGTCTGTTAATATATTTTACAAGAAGTGGTGAGAGTTCCTCTTGTAGTTGTGTCTCAAAAGTTTGAAGTTGTGCTAAAAGTTTTGAAGCAAGTGCATTTGCTTCCTCCAGCGATTTTTCTAAACCTAAAATTGTTACAAAACTGTTTTTATCTTCATCGTTATTTGTAAGTTTTCCAGCCTCTTGAGAACTTTGCGTGACATCTAAAATATCATCTTGAATTTGAAACAAAACGCCAAGCTCTATTCCAAAATCGTAAAGCTCTTTAGCTAAATCCTCTTTTCCAACTATAATAGCCCCCATCTTGAGTGATGCAGCTATAAGCTTTGCAGTTTTATTTGTATGTAAAAATTTAATATCTTCTACACTTAGTGGCTGATTCTCAAAATGGCAATCTATTGCTTGACCTAAAACCATTCCATTTAAACCACCATTATATGCAAGCTCTTGAATAAGTTTTACCCTTGTATAATCTGAAAAAGGGGCATTACTTAACACTTCAAACGCGTATGTATTTAAAGCATCTCCAACTAAAATAGCTGTTACCTCATCATAAATGACATGCAGTGTTGGCTTTCCACGACGAAGTGGAGAGTTATCCATCGCTGGTAAATCATCATGAATTAAAGAGTAAGTATGTAAAAGCTCTATTGCATACGCAGCATAATTAGCACTCTGGAGCATCAAAGGGTTGTAAGCTTTTACAACTCCTAGCAAAAGTGCAGGACGAAAACGCTTTCCTCCAGCTTTGAGCATCTCTTGCAGAGCTGCTTCATAGTGTGGGTGAAAACTTTGTGAAATTGGTAAGTGTTCTAATAAAAACTGTTCAAATTTTTGCATATGGAAGTGTATCTAATTTATCTTTACAAAAAACTCAAATCCATCTCTCCAAAAAAGTAAAAGATTATTGTGTGGTTTTAAAGCACGACGCACATCCTCTTGTGTCAAAACATCAACTCCATTTACTTTTAAAAGTTTATCTCCTTGTACAAGACCATACTTGTTTGGTAAAATCTCCATTAAAGATAATTTCTTATCAAACACAAGCCCTTTTTTCTCTAAGAAAGTATCACTAAGCAACCCTCCAGCTACCCTCTTTTGCACATACACTTTTCTTTTTAAAGTTTTAGTACCTCTGCGTAAAGTTACTTCTATGTATTGTTCTGCATCTAAAAGTAAAATATCTGCCATGGAGTTGTACCTTTTTTTTCCCAAATAAAGAATTTTATCCCCTTTTTTAAATGGGTTATTTGGAAATAAAATATCTACACTCATCACTTTAGCATCTTTACCAACACGCACACCGATATCTCCATAACTATCTTTGTTTATAAAATGCTCTATAAACTCTTTAGAGATATAGCCACGTTTAGTAACAATACCCTCTACAAAACAACATGGAGTTACAACAACGGCAGGATTTGGTTTTAGTGGTTCTAAAAGAAGTTTTACTTGATGTGGTGTATAAAATATTGGTTTTATAACATTTTCGCTAATAATAGCTTTTTTTCTTTTTGGGAGATGGTTAAACCTAAAAGGGTATTGAAAATTTTGTTTATTTTTGTAAAGGTATAAAGATAAAAAAGGATCATACTTTAAAGCTTTTTCACCTTTAATTGGTTCACTTGAAACTCTTAGGTTATTCTCTAAAAGTAAATAAAGTTTGTTATTGTAAAAGCTGTGAGAATCTTGAAGTTTTTGTTTACACAACAAAAAATCATTCTGTGCAAAAAGGGTAAAAAAAAGTAGAGATAGAAAAAGTAGGGTTTTCACCTACTTATTTCCAAAAGGGTTCATGCCTCCAAGCATTCCCATGGCACTTTGCTGTTGGTTTTGCATAACCATTTTGTTTGCATCGTTAATAGCACCAATAAGAAGAATTTGCAAAGAGTCTTTATCGCTTAAAAGTTCATCATCAATACTTAAGTCAATCACTTCACCTTTACCATTAACACTTAACTCTATCATTCCACCACCACTTTTAACGCTAAAAGTTTTAGACTCAAGTTCCTCTTGAAGCTTAGCAGCACTCTCTTGCAGACCCTCTAACATTTTTGACATATCACCCATATTACCAAACATATTAAATCTCTTCTATAATTTCATTAATATTGTTGTCATCATCTACTAAAACAACAGTTGGTTTATAATCTTGAAGCTCTTTTTCATCATAAGATGCATAAGCAACAATAATTACTTTATCACCCTTATGCACTTTACGTGCTGCTGCACCATTTAAACAGATATCACGCTTACCACGTTCACCTAAAATAATATAAGTTGTAAAACGCTCACCATTGTTGATATTTAAAATCTCAACTTTTTGTCCAACACGCATTTTAGAAGCTTCTAAAAGCTCCTCATCTATTGTAATAGAACCCACATAATTTAGGTTTGCATCTGTTACAGTAGCACGATGAATTTTACTATAGAGCATATCAATTATCATAATTATCTTCCCATTTGTGCTTTCATATCTGCAGGAGAGATTGGTTCATCCCACATTTCAGAGTCAATTACATATTCCTCTACAACATTTCCATTCATAATATGCTCACTTACAATACGATCAATTTTCTCTTTTGTAAGTCCTGCATACATTGTATGTCCTGGTTCTACAAGCATAACTGGACCAGATTGACATCTGTTCATACAAGATGTACGAATCGGCTGAACTGTTGCCATAATCCCCTCTTGCATTAGCTTTGTAGCTAAATACTGAAATAGATCTTGTGTTTGTGGTGTAACACAAGATGGTTTTGGCATCCCTGGAGGAGCAGATTGTTCACACTTAAAAATATAATACGCTGGTTGAGGAATTCCCATAAAAGCTATCCTTGAAAAAAATTTGCGAAATTATACCAAAAAAACTCTCTATAATAAAGCAAGCTTTATAAACAAGTTTTGAAGTTTAAGGTTTTAATAAATTAACAACACAACTCTCTATCATAGTAAAAACTTTCTCAAACCCTTCAAATCCATTAAAAAAGTATGGGTCTGGCACATCTTCGCCATTGTAACCATACTCCCCAAGTTTTACTAAATTTGAAGCACCCATAGCTTTTAAATCTGCATAGTTTGAGCTATCAAGTGCAACTATAAGCTCAAACCTCTCAAAATCTTGTTTTGTTACTTGACGTGCACGAAGCATAGAGATATCTATACCATGTTTTTTTGCTACTTTTATAGAGTTCTCACAAGGAGCTTCACCTATATGCCAACTCCCAGTTCCAGCAGAATCTACTACAATATCTAAAGAATTTTTCTTAATGTACTCCCTCGCTATTGCTTCAGCTAAAGGGGAGCGACAAATATTTCCTAAACATACAAAGAGAATCGATTTCATTTTTTAGGTCCATTTTTTGCTACAATTATACTAAAAATTAGAGGCTAATGTATGGCAATTTACTACACAGATGGAAAAAAACTTATAGATGTTGAGTACGATGTTGTTCCTCAGGTGAATGACTTAATCGATGGTATGCGTGTTTTATTTGTAGATATTCGCTCCCATGAAGAGGTAGGTGTTTTTTTACTTGAGCCAAATACACGTGTAAGTTGTTATGTTTTTGATGAAGTTTTCATTGTAGGAAAAAGTGAAAGTTTTGACTCTCTACCAGATGCAATAGCAGCTTGGAATGCACACGAAATTTAGGAGTTTTTTTATGACAAAACAAGAGAAAAAAGAGTGTTTTTTAGAAGCGATGCAATTTCGCCATGCTTGTAAGCTTTTTGATGAAACAAAAAAAATTCCACAAGAAGATATAGAGTTTATTTTAGAAACAGCAAGACTAAGCCCAAGCTCTTTTGGGATGGAGGGGTGGAAGTTTTTAGTTATTACAAACCAAGAACTTAAAGAAAAACTTCGCCCATTTTGTTGGAATCAACCACAAATTACCACTTGTTCCCATCTTGTTGTTATCTTAGCTGCTATAAACAATCTTAAACCTCAAAATGGAGTTGTAAAAAAACAACTCGCACGTAGAGAACTCACACAAGAACAACTAGATGGCTATCTACAAAAGTACACTTCTCACCTACAACCAATTTTAGAAGATGATGAAAAACTTTTTGCATGGAGTGCAAGACAAACATATATAGCCGCAACAAATATGATGCAAGCTGCAGCAACAATAGAGATAGATTCTTGCCCAATAGAGGGATTTGAAAAAGAGAATGTAGAAAAAGTTTTAAAACTCGATACAAAAGAGTACCAAGTTGCACTTTTACTTCCGTTTGGTTATAGAGTCAATCCACAACCACAAAAGCTTCGTTACGAGCAAGAGGAAATTGTGAAATATCTTTAAGGCATATTTTTAACCAAAGCCTCAATAAGGCGTGGTGGAACACCCTCTCCTATCACTTCACGTATAAAATTTTCCCTTGCCCATTTTGGTGGTTGCCAATGCTCTGGAAGCCCTGTTAAAATAAATATCTCTTTAAGTGTTAAAACTCTTGCATCAGAATATGTTCCATCGGGTAATTTTCTTCCAGGGTGGACATTATTTTGAGAAGATATAGAACCATTTGCCATAGTAATAGTTGGGGAGGGTTTATCCCACTCTATTCGTTTATAAGTTGTTTGGTAACCTCTAACAGCAGTTCCATCCTTCTTTTTTGGGTAATGCACTTTATTTTCAAGCGCAGATCTTCCTGTTGGAGTATGTTTTAGTGCTAAAGTGTGGCGAGGATTATGTTTTTTTGCATAATGGTAGGGAATATCTGAAGTTTGAGAGTGTTCAAGGGAAGGCAAATGCCCAATCGCTTCACGCACTGTAATTTTTTTTTGAGGTTTAGGAAACTCCCACTTTGCAACACTTGAGATTAAAAAAATAGTTCTTCTTCTTTTTTGTGGAGTTCCATAGTCTGCACTATCCACTATCTTGTAGTTTATGAAATACCCTTTGAGTTGCTTTTGAATATAATCTACAATTTTTACCTTTTTACCATTTACAGAAAGATACGTACTTAACATTGTTGGTACATTTTCTATAATGATATATTTAGGTTTTAGATCCTTTATCATTTTCACTACATATTTTATTAAAGAGTTTCTAGGATCATTTTCTGCCATTTTTCCAGCTATACTCATACCTTGGCAGGGGGGAGTTGCAAGTAAAAACTCACAACCTTTTTCTTTAGCAGATTTTAAAACTTTTAAATAAACATCTTTTTTTGTAATATCTCCAACAATTGCTTCACACTGAGGATAAAGCTCTTTATGAAACTTCACTCTATCCTCTAAAAGTTCATTTGAAACAACTATATCGATACCATTTTGAGCTAAGTAGGTCTCTGCAATACCAACATTAGCAAAAAGTGATACCCCCTTCAACAAAACTCCTAACTCTCAGTATTTACAAGCCACATAGAGAAAATATCTAAATAGTTCCAAAAAGACTCAATATACTCAGGTGTAATCCCCTCATCTACAAGCTCTTCCAGAAGAGGAATATAAAGTCTTAACCACTCTTTTCTTCCCTCTTCATCAATACGAAATGGTGCATGACGCCCAACCATTTGGTGCTTTCCACGCTCTTGCGTAAAATAATCTGGTCCACCACTTACTTCAATTAAAAATGAAAACGCATGACGCTTTGCATCTTCAAAATCATCATCATCATGAACAGGAAATAAAAATGCAACATCACTTGTACGAATTTTCTCATAATGATCATACACTAACTTTTTAAAACGCTCTTCCCCAACCTCATCTAAAAAACCTGGATGTGGTTTTACAACAGGTGGTCTTTCACCCAATTTTCCATCTGTAATTGTTAGCTTCATATAAACTCTCCATTTAATTTGGTAAAATTATACAAATTATTACTTAAATATTAAAGGTACATTATGAATATATCTGCTGAGTATTCCGTTTCTCTACACTTTATGAAACCATACTTTTTAATTGCAAGTTTTTTTCTTCCACTTAGTATGGTGTGGCTTTTTTTTATAGACCCTTTTGCACCACTTACATCTTTAGAAACAGTGGGATGGGTACACCTTTACTTTTTAGGGTTTGTGATGCTTTCCATTTTTAGTGCTATGGCACAACTTGGTCCTGTTATAGTAGAAACAAAACATAAAAATGAAAAAATCTTTAAAACAATTTGGAAATTTTTAATCCCTGGTATTGTATTTATGGTTGCAGGGTTTTACCTTAATATTTCTCTTCTTTTAGTTGGAGGAGGTTTAGTATTTGTTGCTATGGCACTCTATGCGTTTGAATTTTTATGGACACTCCAAACTATGAAGCGTAAAACTACCATAACCTATGCTATGAAACTAAGCAATATCTTTTTACTTTTAGGGATTATTAATGGGCTTATTATGGCTCTAGGTTTTAATGGATACCTTGCAGTTAAGATACAAACCTATTTAGAACTTCACACCTTTATGCTTTTACTTGGTTTTATTTTAGTACTTATTATGGGTGCTTCTATTATTCTTATTCCAATGTTTGGACTTGCAAAACGTTTAAGTGATAACACCTTTGCAAAAAGTTTTATCCCACTTGTATTAGCACTTGCTTTTATCTTACTTGGAGTGTTTGATCCTTACCTTACGCAGATGGCTTACGTTATGGCATTTATATCTATTGGATTTTATATCTACCAACTCTATAGTATGTTTGCTTCACGTAAAAAAGTTGTTTATGATATTTGGACTCTTCATATCTATGTAGCGTATAGCTCTTTTTTAGTTAGTATTTTCTTTTTTTTACTCTCTATACACAACCAAGTTTTTTTAGCACCCTCTTTTTGGCTCTTTTTTGTAGGTTTTATTGGATTTTTAATTATTGGGAACTTTTATAAAATAGTTCCATTTTTACTTTGGTTTTACAAATATGCTCCACTTATTGAGGAACAAAGTGTACCAATGTTGCATCAGCTTATTAACCAAAAGAGGGTGCATCTACAATGGTTCTTCTCCTCTTTTGGAGTAGTTTTAAGTAGCTTTGCTCTCTTGTTTGACAATGGTAATCTATTTTATGGAGGAGTTACACTTTTAAGCGTTGGAGGAGTTTTATTTTTTCTAGAGATTTATAAAGTTCTAAAAGCACTCTAAAAAGTGCTTTTATTGAACCTCATCTAACATCTCATCTAAATAAACAAAAAGTTTCGCTGATGCATCTTCCATAACTGCAAAGTTACTTAAAATTTTTGTAGGGTTATCTTGTTTTAACACAGTTCCAGCTTGTACAAACTCCATATTTTTAAGAGTCATATCGTGAACCTCTTTATGTGGTTGTTCCATTTTTCTATATGCTTGAGTTTTTCCAAAACGCTCTTTACCAACACCCTCATAGTACCATTTACCCATACGACAATGGTGATGATCACTAAACTCTTTCTCTTTATTTTCATTTAAAACTGCAGCATAAGCATGTGACTTAAATAATACATGATCCACTTTTACAAGTGTAGTAAAGAGTCTATTTTGAATTTTAACAGATGCTTTAGAAGAATGTTCTGCTAAATCGTTCATCTCTGCAAATGTTGCTTCAAACTCACCAATAACCTCTGTTGTATCTTGAGCAATCTCTGAAATGTTATCAGAGTTTGTTCTCATATCGTTTGCTTCTTGCTGAAGAGTTGAAATGTTTATCTCTATCTCTTGTGTTGCTTTTTGTGTACGCTCAGCTAGTTTTCTAACCTCATCTGCAACAACAGCAAATCCTCGACCATGCTCTCCTGCACGTGCAGCTTCAATAGCAGCATTCAGTGCAAGAAGATTTGTTTGATCTGCAATATCTTTAATAAGATTTAAAACATCTGAAATTTCACTTGAACGACTCTCAAGAGCAACAATTCCCTCATGACTCGATGCAATAAGCTCAACTAAAGTGTTGAGTCTTTGTGTAATTTGCTCAACATTTTCTAAACTTTTTGCTGACATTTGTGCAGTTTGTGTTGAAGCTTCTGTAATCTCATATGACTCATTTTGGCTCGTTACTAAATCTTGTTGGATTGTTGCTAAACCTTTTTCAATCCCTCCACCAAGTTGGGAAAATTTATGTGATATCTCCCCTTTAATTTTTGTGTCGTGTCCCATTGCAATTGCTTCTATTGCTTTGTTGAGTTCATTTGAAGTGTTTCTAAATACACCATGAAGCCCTGTTGGATATGTATGTCTATATGTTTTTCCAGCAGATGCACTCTCTATTGAAGTTGCAACATCACGCATAAAAGCTTCAAGTTGATCTAGTACATCATTTAAACTCCACGCAAAATCTGATTCTACAGAGTTGTCGTTTGGAATATGAGTCACACGCCCCTCTAAATTTCCTTGTGCAGCATCTTTTAGAACTTGTATCATCTGCTTTTGGAGAGATGAGTTTTTAGAAGTTGAACCAGGAGTTGGGATAAATAAAGAAACAAAAATCATAAAAATAGAGATACCCGCAACAATAAAGTCACTCTCTACTAAACCATATATGGCTACTATTAAAAGTCCACTAACTAAAACTAATGCTTGATTATTCTTGAATAAAGCTGATAAATTCATCGTAACTCATCCCCCCATTTGCTACTAAAGCATCAAGTAAAACTTGTGTTGATGCTTCCATTCCTCCTGATCTTTCTGCAGATAACATTTTTGCATAAAGACCTTCTATAATTTTAAGTGCTTTTGGATTTGGTTTTCTTCTTACTGAATAGTAACCAATAATATGACCATTGGCATCTAATGATGGTGTTACATTAGCATATACCCAATAATCATCACCATTTTTTGTTTTGTTTTTCACAAAAGCAAAAATCTCCTCTTTGTTTTGCACTCTATCCCAAAGAAGTTTAAAAACAGCACGTGGCATATCTGGGTGGCGAATAATATTGTGAGGTTTGCCTAAAAGCTCCTCTTCCTTATAGTCTGCCATTGTCATAAAAATTTTATTTACATACGTAATTCGACCTTTGAGGTCTGTTTTAGAGACAATAAAGTCATTCTCTTGCATCTCTTTTGTCATAGTGAAACCTTAATAGTATAGGATTTTTCTTCTCGTAGTATAACATAATTTTCTTCAAAACTATTTTTCATATTTAGCAATAGATCTAAGCAAAAGACTAAAGAAATTTTTAAAGATAAGCCTTGTATAATGCACGAAACATTTTAAAAGGAATAGATATGGGTAAATATATTGAATTAACAAATGCTAATTTTGAAGATACAATCAAAGAGGGTGTTTCTGTAGTTGACTTTTGGGCTCCATGGTGTGGTCCTTGTCGTATGATCGCTCCAGTAATTGAAGAGTTAGCTGAAGAGTACGAAGGTAAAGCAAACATTTGTAAAGTAAATACAGATGAAGAGCAAGAGATTGCTGTTAAATTTGGTATTCGTTCTATTCCTACACTTCTTTTCTTTAAAGATGGTGAAGTTGTAGATCAAATCGTTGGTGCACAAGGTAAAGATGCACTTGCTGCAAAAATCAACTCTCTTTTATAAGAGAATCTCTTTATGAGTCAAAAGAAAAGGGGTAAGAGCCTCTTTTCACTCACTACTGTTTTAGCTTCATTTTTTGGTGCTGCAATGATTGCTGGTGCCTTTGCTTACTTTAACTACAAATTTTCAGAATATAAATTTATAGATTTTAAAAATTTTACTTTTTATGAAAAAAGAGAGATTTTTACACCTAAAGCAGATCGTTATGTTGTGATTTTTTTCTCTTCAAAAGATGTAACTGCTTTAGAAGATATAAAAAAACTTCATCTTCAACAACCTATTTTAGCAATAGACTACTACAACAATAGTTTTTTAAATACTCAAAATGTTACTTTTTTACGCAGTGGTACCTCAACATCATTAAAGTTTATTCAACGCTTTAATATTTACCACTCCCCAACTATCTTTTTTATAAAAAAAATAAAAGATACTCTTTATAAACAAGATAGTATGATACGACAATTTGATACTTTAAAAAATATTTCAAAACATATAAAACAACTTTAATAAAAGGAGAGATTATGGCAATTCTTGATTGTGCAATTATTGGTGGAGGTCCTGCTGGACTTACTGCTGGACTTTATACTACTCGTGGTGGATTACAAAACGTAACTATGTTTGAAAAAGGTCTTCCTGGTGGACAAATAACATCAAGTAGTGAGATTGAAAACTATCCCGGTGTTACAGGTGAAATTACAGGGATGGACTTAATGCAACCTTGGCCAGAGCAATGTATGAAATTTGGTCTAAAACACGATATGATAGAAGTTACTCGTGTTTCGAAAGAGGGAGATATTTTTAAAATCCATAAAGCAGATGGAAATGTAGAGGAAGCAAGAAGTGTTATTGTAGCTACTGGTTCCTCTCCTCGTCGCGCTGGTTTTGCTGGTGAAGATGAGTACTATGGTCGTGGTGTAAGTACATGTGCTACATGTGATGGCTTTTTTTACAAAGGTAAAGAGGTAGCTGTTATTGGTGGTGGAGATACTGCTTTAGAAGAAGCTCTTTATTTAGCAAAAATTTGTTCTAAAGTAACTCTTATTCATAGACGTGATAGTTTTAGAGCTGCACCAAATACTGTAAAACGTGTAGAAAATACACAAAATATTGAACTTATTTTAAATGCAACTCCAGCTGAAGTTTATGGTGATGCAATGGGTGTTACAGGACTTAAAGTAGATAAAGGTGGAGAAATTATAGATATTGCAGTGCCTGGTGTATTTATTTTTGTTGGAAACGATATTAACAACCAAGTGCTTATTCAAGAAGATGGCTCTACTCTTTGTGAGTTTAACAAACAAGGACAAGTTGTTGTTGATTTAAAAATGAAAACATCGACACCTGGTCTTTTTGCAGCGGGTGATATGCGTCTTGATGCTCCAAAACAAGTTGTAAGTGCAGCTGGTGATGGTGCTGTTGCAGCACTAAGTGCAATTGCTTATGTAGATGAACTTCTAAACTCTTAATAAAGGAAAAAATATGGTAAAAGTTGGTGTTTTTGGGGCAAGTGGTCGTGTTGGTAAACTTCTTTTAGAGGATTTAAAAGAGAAAGACAATATGGAAGTTTCAACTGTATTTGTACGTCGCGATCTTGACTTTGCAATTGATCCTTCTGTGATGGTAACATCTGATATGAAAACATTTTTAAATGGGTGTGACATTGTTATAGACTTTTCACTTCCAGAGGCGTGTGAAAAACTTTTAGAAGAGGCTATGAATACTCCAAAACCTTTAGTTATTGGAACAACTGGTTTAAATACTCATCAGTTAAATCTTTTAAAAACTGCAAGTGAAAAGATGCCAATACTTTATGCGACAAATATGTCGTTAGGTGTTGCACTTTTAAATAAACTTGTGTACCAAGCTTCTGCAGCACTAGAGGGATTTGATATTGAAATTGTAGAGATGCACCACAGACATAAAAAAGATGCTCCAAGTGGAACTGCACTAACTCTTAGTGAATCTGCTGCAGCTGGACGTGGACTTAACCTTGATGATGTAAGAGTGAGTGGGCGTGATGGTAACATTGGTGAGAGAACTAAAGATGAAATTGCCGTAATGGCTCTTCGTGGTGGAGATATTGTTGGGCGTCACACTGTTGGTTTTTACAACGATGGTGAGTTTTTAGAGCTTAACCACACAGCAACTTCACGTAACACATTTAGTAAAGGTGCTATCCGCGCGGCTGCATGGCTTGTAGATAAAGAGGTTGGTCTTTACTCTATTGCTGATTGTTTAGAGCTTTAAATATCTCTATTGCTTTTTGCCCACTACAGTGGGTAGGAGCAAACTCTTTTACTCCAAACTCTAGTAGTTTTTCTTTTGTTTGTTTGATTTTTGCTTCATCACTATACAACAGATGAAAACCACCCTCCACTTTATAAATCTGTTTTTTTATAATCTCTTGAGCAACCTCTACAATATTCTTTACACCAAAATGACCACAACCACTTATAATGAAAGGTTTTTCACCATCAACTATTAAAGATTGCTCAGGCATATCTGTACCTAAAATACCAGTTGAGTATAAACTATCAAAAAGGTGTTGTGGTTTTTTACCTACAACAACTACCTCTTTTACAAGTGTTTTTAAATCTTTTATAAGATGTTTTGAAAGAGATGATGGCACAAATAGTGTCACATTTGGATTTAACTCAATAATAGAGTCAATTCCACCAATATGATCCCAATGGGAATGGGAGATAAAAATATACTCTATCTCTAAAACATCAACACCTAGTTTTTGCATATTTTTTAAAAGAATACGCCCATTGCTTCCTGTATCAAAAAGGAGTTTATACTCTTTTAAATAACCACTAAACCCCCAAAGAGATTGGGCACTATTTTCTAAAGGTTCGTTATTAAAAACTATTTGCATCTTTTATCCATTTTGCTAATGTTGCAATATCTTGTTGCGGTATGCGTGTTTTAAATGGTGGCATAATAGCCTTCGTTCCCCATTTAGCAGATGAACCATTTGTAATACTTTTTTGAATATCTTCTAGGGAATATTTTTGAGAGATTTTTACAAATGCTGGTCCAACTAAATCTTTTTTCCCTTTATGGCATGAGAGGCATCCATATTTTATAGCTAAACGTTTCCCTGGTGCCATTTTTTTTAGTCTATTTTGAATTGCTTGAGCTTCATTAAGATTTTTTACATTAAAGTGCTCAAAAATATACTCTGCAATTGCAGCTAACTCCTCTTGTGTTAGATTCCCTTTTTGTGAAGGCATAACACCATAACGTTGCAAGCTTTTTTTATCGCATAAAGATTTAGAAGCGGATGGATTAAAGACATAATCTTTTACAAACTCTTTTGCTTTTGGCAGCCTCTCACTCTCATTTGAAACCTGCATAAAATCTTTCACGTGAAATGCGACAGCCATCATAGGTGGAGCTACCTCATCCTCTGATGTTTTTGGAGGTAAGTCTAAATTGTGACATTTACTACATTTTTGTTCAAGAAGTTTTTTGCCATCTAAATTTGTATGTTGTTGTGTTGAGGAACTATTACATCCAACAAAAAAAAGTGTCAAAACAGATAAAAGTATTTTTTTCATAATATAAGAAAACCTTTTTTAAGTTATTTGTTAAAATACTACAACTATAAATTAAACAAAAGATAATCTATCCTTTATAGTTTTAATATTTCAATAAACTATAATAATTATAAGCTATTATTTCACTAAAAAAGGATTAAAAATGCAAAAATCTATCTTTTTAGAACGCTACCCTATCTACTCTTTAGAGATTAAAAAAGAGGAGTCTAAATTTGCAACTCTTAATGAGATTATCTCCAATTTAGAAGAGAAGATAAACACTCATCCTGTTGCTAAATTTATTGCTACATTTGACCATTATGAACATACAACAAGTTTAGAAAATGGAGAAGTTGCTCAAAATATTAAAGATGCTCAAAATGTAATCTTTTGTTTTGGACCAAAACTACCAAACCCACAAATGCTTGCTGTTCGTCCACGCTCTATTGGTGTTGTTGAGATGGAAGATAGCTTCGTTATAAGCTTTTTAGAAGCTCCAAATGAAAAGTTTCACGATACTATGGAAAATTGGACTAAAGAGCTTATAAAATAAACCAAAAAGTTACACAAATAGTGTAACTTTTAAATACTTTCAAAATCAAAATAGCCATAAAAACTACCATTGATTTGTGTTTTTTGTATGAGATAGAGTCTAAACTTTTTAAAAAGTGTTTGATTTGGTTTTTTTGGATTATTCCAAAAATCATCTAAGCTTTTTTGATCTGTTAGCTCTTTTATGTCGTAAATAGCAGTTCCTAAAACTTTAACAGGTGAATTATGGTACAACGCCTGTAAACCAACTGTAGAGTTGATTGTGATTGTTGCTAAAGTGTTATCTAACAATGTTGGTAGATGTAAGTCATAAACCACCACCATTTTGTTTTTTACATTGTACTTTTGTGCTACATTTTCAATAAAAGATTTATAATCTTTTCTTCCTCTATCCATTGGATGGTGTTTAAAAACCAAATATTTATCTTGAGGGACATTTTTTGCAAAAGAGGCTATAATAGTTTCTATAAACTCCTCAATAGTTTCAAAGTTAGAGTGAACTCTTAATTGAAAGTCGTTATAGGTTTGCAAAGGAACAAAAAAATAAGAACTCTGAAGAATCTCTTGAAGTTTATTTTTTTCAATAATTTTGTATTTATATTTTCTATATAAGTTTCTTAACCCATAAAACGCTTCAATCCAAGGGTTTGCTTCTCGATGATGCTGATAGTGAGGATAATAAAATTGTCCAATATATAAAAAAATATAATACCATGTAGCACTCCATCCCATTTTAAAAAAGGATGGATTTGTTGGTTTTGTTTCTTTAAGTTTAAGGGAGGCAAAATCTAAGTTTTTATAAAAATTTGCTTCTCTTGGAATAAGGGAAAAATTATTTACTCCCCACTTCTCAAGGGTAACAAAGTCGGGTCTTACATACCCCTCTTCAAAAACAAACACCTCAATTCCAAGTTTTTGAGCTTCTTGAATAGTGATGCTTTGGTAAAATCTACAATCACCAAATAAAAAGACTTTCTCTATTTTGTGTTGTTGTAAAAATTTTTTTACAAATTCAGGCCAGTTTTGTGTGGTATCTGTGTAGGGTGTGTAGTTATTTTTGTAAGAAAAAAGCCAATCTCCTCCATTAAACCCTATGCGAAAAGTTTTAGCCCCTTTTGTTTGTAAATATTGCTCAAGCCTTTTAAAAAAATCCCCCATTGGACCTTGGAGCAGCAATACATTTTTATTCAAAAGAGTACCTACACTATTCACCAAACAAACCTTTATAAAAAATTCACTTTATTTTACCTTTTTTGTACTTAACTTTTTATTTTACTCTTATGATATAATACATCTACAATATTTTTACTCTAAGGGATCGTTCTTTATGCATTATTTTTTTGGTTTTTCTTTATGGAAACACAACTTTATAAAACCTTTTTTCCCACATCTTGATTCCAAAAAAATAGTATTTGTTAATCCACTTTTTTTTCAGGACTATTTTAACCTTGCATTAAAAAAAGGGCTTAATGAAAAATCTTCTATCTATATTTGGGGGAGAAAATCTTTTCCAAAAGTAGAAGAGTTTGCAAAACAGCATAACATACCACTTTACAGGGTAGAAGATGGCTTTGTTCGCTCTGTTGGACTTGGTTCTGACTTAACACAACCTTACTCTTTAGTTATTGACTCTAGGGGCATTTACTTTGACCCAACCACAGAGAGTGATTTAGAACATATTTTAAACACAACAATATTTAGTGAAACTCTTTTACAAAGAGCAACAAAAGTAAAAAACTATCTGCTTGAGAAACAACTCTCTAAATATAATCTATATGAAAATAAAAAACTTACAATAGATACAAACAAACCAATAGCACTTGTTCCAGGACAAGTTGAAGATGATGCCTCTATACAATATGGTGCAAATGGTATGACCAATTTAGAGCTTTTAAAACAAGCAAGAAAAAACTCCCCCAACTCTTACATTGTGTATAAACCACACCCTGATGTTTTAGTAGGCAATAGAGTTGGAAATGTAGATGAAAAAGATGCACTAAAATATGCCAATGAGATAGTCACAGAAGTGGGACTAGATAGTGTCCTAGCAATTTGTGATGAAGTGCATACTATGACCTCTTTGGTTGGGTTTGAAGCACTTTTACGTGGAAAAAAAGTTTTTACTTATGGTCTTCCTTTTTATGCTGGATGGGGACTTACAAATGATGCAAAAACAATTTCAAGAAGAGTCAAAAAACTCTCTTTAGAGGAGCTAGTTGCAGGAACTTTAGTACTTTACCCTAAATATATAGACCCTTTAACACTTCAGCTATGTGAAATAGAGGTACTTTTAGATGGTATAGAACAAGAGAAACAACGCTACAATTCCTCTTTTTCTTACCGTTTAAAACAAAAACTTCAAAACTTTTTTTCACGTAAAATTCAAATGGTTTTACGCTTTGTGAAATTGTAAAGTTTTTTGGTGTAAAATCTCTTCTATAGTTTCAAAAATATCGCATGCTCTATTTTTGTAAGGGTTATAGTAGCGAGTGTAGAGGATATATGCTGCAGCAAATACCTCTTGAATGGTTCTTTGTTTTTTTCTGCGTTTACACTCTACTTTATCTGTTGTTATGCCCCACCCTGCATAAAATGGCATTCCAAAACAAACAACTTCACACCCAACTAAAAGTGCTTCAAACCCCATACCGGAAGTTTTTGTATAGACTTTGTCGAAATGTTTTAACAATGCAATGGGATTGTAGTTTTTTTCAATAACAACCACTTCTTTGTTTAAATTTTCTAAAGTAATATCAGAATCTTTTTTTCCACTAAGAACATCGGGATGAATCTTTAAATACACTGTTGCATCTGGGTTTTGCTCTATGGCAGTTTGTATCATTTCATCGGTTGTAAAGTTTTTAAGCATACCATACTTTAGTGAAGCATCTCCTGCTGTTTGTGCTACTACAAGCACCCTTTTTTCTTCTTTGGGAAAAAGATTTTTTGGTAAATTTAAAGCATTGTTATACTTAGAGATGTTATGTTGCAAAATAAGCTCTATAGCCTTGTTTGCTTGTTGCATAAGCTTTGTATCACAAGAAAAATCGTAAGTATTTAAAATATTTTCAAGTTTTGAAGGTGTTGTAGCATCGTAGTATATGCCAACATTATCTTCTACTAAAGAAAAAGAAGGTGAACCATCTACTCCAAGACCAATGGAGCGGATAAAGCCATCTTCAAGCAATACAAAAGATGTACCAAACTTTTTTGCTAAAGCAACAGCTTTAAGACCTGACTTTTTTCTTCCCCAGCCGTAGAATGTGCCTTTTTTCTCAAGTAGCCTATCAAAAAAAGTATACAGTTTTAAAGATAAAAAAATTTTTGTATTTTTTATAAGTTGTTGGGATGTGGAGTAGTTCATAAATGCCTATTTGATATATAAAATTTGATACAAATATTTTTTATTTTTACCATTAAAGCCAGTCATAACAGTAGTATAAAGTTTGTTATTTAAAAAAGTTAAACCTTCCATTTCCCACTTTTTGCCATCTTTTTCTGCTCTTGATTTTCCTGCAAACAGTTCAAAATGAGCCTCTACTTTACCAAAAGAATCATAAATATATAAATACTTTTTCCCCTTTAATGTATTGTCTCCTGAAAGAGCGTAAATATAATTATCTTTCATAGCTAAGCCTTGTAGCCATTGAGATTTTTCTCGCTGCTTTTTAGCTAACACAAATGAAAACAAAGCTCTTGGTGATACTTTTTTTTGATTTTTTATATCTTCAAAACGATAAATATATATGGAGTTATTTGCTTTAGTTATAAGATAAAATTTATTTTCACAAAGAGATGGTGTATTTTTTCCTATTTCTAATTTATGCTCTTTATAAAGATGAAATTTATTTTTTACCCATACTAAATCTACAACACCTTGCCATTTTTTTCCTGTAGTAATTAAGTGTAATTTTTCATCTAACATATAAAAACTTAAATCTTGTGCATGAGAATCATAAGCTATCTCTTGTGTAAATTCAACTCTAGGTTTATTGTTTTTAAAAGAAAAAATATTTATAAGCAAGGAATGATTACGTGCTATTGTCTGTGTTGTTATAAATTTATCTTTATTTATAAAACTAATTCCCTGAATAACATTTTTTGCATAATTTTTCTTTTTTGTTTTATGTATGTTTTTTAAATGATATATAAACTTCTCTTTATGAACAAAGTCACTACCAAACAAAGAAGTAACAAGCAAAAATATAAAAATAATCTTCATAATCTACTACCTTAACATATCTAATATAGATTGCCCTTTATTTTGTTCAATATAATAATTTTTCATTTTCAATAAAAACTCTTTCTTAACTACCTCTAATTTAGAACTATAGTTCTTAATACCAACAATAGCATAATACTCTTTTGTAAGCATATTATCTGGAACCAAATTGGTTGTGTTGGTAAAAAATACAAAAGTTGGTATCTCTTTATCTAAAAGCTGTATCTCCATGGCAGATACATCGCAAAATGCAACAGAAACATTCTCTTGGTATGAACTGTCTAAAAAACTACCCTTGAATCTCATTTTACTTATCCATGGTAACTTTATAGGTCTTAGATAAACTTCAAATCCAACATTTTTTAAAAGTTCAATACCTGCTAATAGATACTGAATATATTTTTTATCTCTATGACCTGTATTTGGGTGTGGTTGGATAATAATCTTTTTATATTCATACTTTTTCATATATTTTATAATCAAATAAAAACTTTCTAAAGATGAAGTTAAACTAGAGTAGTTTTCTTCCTCTATTCCACCCTCCCATGTTGGAGCATATAGTAATGTTTTTTCATTTAAAACATAACGATAAGGAGCTTCTCCAATAAATTTGTTTCCAACTTTTAAAAACTTCTCATTTTCAACATCACATTGAGTAAAAATCTTTTGAAAAAGAAATCTATCGATACTAGCAGAACCTGCCACAGCAATATAGTCATAAATGCGAAAAATAGGTTTTGCAGAAGCAAGTTTGTTACTCTCTCCATGCCCTATAAAGATATGTGTAGCTTCCCTGTAAGAAACCATTCTACAGTTTGATTGAGCATTAAACATATAAAAAATAGTTGTATTTGCTAAAGAGGGCAAATCTTTCCATCTTTTTATATTTAAAACTTTTATCCTTTCTTTATAAAAAATATTTGTCCATTTTGTATTTACTTTGTAAACTCTATGAAGAATTGTAACTTGTTCCTTATCAAAAACAGAATTTTTAAAATAAGAAAGCACTATATCGTAAGTACCTTTTATTTTTGAGTCCAAATAAATATAATACATCTTTTAGTTCAACAATTTTAATTTTTTATATATTTCATCATCTAATGTTGCTTGTTTTCCAAGAAAATACTCTGCATAATATTCTCTTTTTGATTTTAAAATATCTTTATCTATATTTTCAATAATATCTAAAAATTCATCTTTATTTGAAAATAGATACAAAGCATCATGAGGTATATCTAATCTAAGAGTATCTTTTTCTATATCCTCAGGAACATAAACAATCAGTGGTTGATTATAGGCTAAATAAAATATAGAAATATTATCTACATCAGTGATAATATATTTTGATTGAGCAATCAATAAATCAAACATTGAGTTGTTTAAGTATAAATTACTATTTAACAAATAACCTTGTAAAAATTCCTTTAATCTTCTAAAAATAGTATTATCGTTTATAAAGATAGAAAAATGGTGTGATTTTAATGTTAAAAGTAATACACTAAGTTGATTTACAAATAAAGAGTTTGAGTTAGCAATATTTAAGATAATAGTATCTTTTTGTACCATCTTCTCAGACTCTAAAAATACATTTTTTAATTGCGGTTTTCCTACAATTTTTAATTGTAAGTGTCCCAAATTTTCAAAATTTTCATTATATTTATCTACCATCGATTGGCTTGAAACCCATATCTCATCATAAGCTTTATAAGATTTATTGATCACAGAAAGTTGATCTGAATGTTTAGTTCCTATAAAAATATGTTTAAGATGGTTAAATCTAAGTAAGTGAATGTTTTTTGCTGCATTTAAAGGGAAAAAAACTACTTTTAAAGATGGCTGAGCATTTACAATAGTCTCAACATCAACAGGTGTTGAAGCATATAAAATTTGATGTTGAGGATAAAGCTGTATCAATTCTCCAAAACTTTTTTCATCTCTAACTAAAAAACTAAAATTTTGTTCACTTTTTTCAAATACTTCTATCCAATAAGAGAGATGATTCTTATTTAATTTACTATCTACCAAATGAATCATATATATATTTTTAACATGTTTATTTAACTTTTCAAGATTATAAGCCATTTCTTTCTATCCCTGAAGTTTTTGAAGTTGAGAGATAAACTCATCATTTAATGTTTCATCTCTACCTAAAATATATTCCATTGCTTCTTCTCTTTTTTCTTTTAGATAATCATTTCCATTTAAAACATCTTCCATCTTTTCAACTAATTCTTCTATATTTGAAAAAACATATGTGTAATCTTCATAACCCATTTTACTTTTAGATAATTTTATATCTTTACCTTTTGGGATATAAACAAAGATTGGAGCATTAGCAGCTAAAGAATCAGTAATCACCGCTGATATATCACATATAAAAATATTTGCTTTTTTTATTAAAAAATCAACATTTATATGCTTCTCTGCTATCTTGTATGCAACTTCTTTTTCTTGCAAATTCGTTTCTAAAATTTTTGAAATTCGTAGTAAATTTTCTTCTCTTCTTCCTACCCAAGGATGTAATTTTATATTAATTTCATCAAAATACTTATATATACTATCAAAAGCTGTATTAATTATTGAAACAGATGTGTAGTTTTGTTCTTCATAAACACCTTCCCAAGTTGAAAGATAAAGTAAATTCAATTTACCATCAAATCTTTCTCTCCAATCAACCTCTGAAATTTGTAAAATCTCTTTTAAACTTGGTCTCCCAACCTTAATGTTTTTTAAACCTGAAAAATCAAAACCAGCATTATAAAATCTATCTATATGGGCCTCTCCTGCTACCCAGTTCTCATCATAAACACGAAAATACTTATGAGCGCTTGCTGTTTTATCACTATCTCCATGGCCTATAAAAATATGTTTTATATGGTTATGATGAAGTAAATGTAAGTTATTTCCCGTATTCGATGGATAAAAGCAAGCTTTTAAGTGAGAAAGTTGTTTAAAATAAGTCTCTACCTCTTTTTTACCTTTTGCAAACAAAACTGTTATATATGGGTATTTTTCTTTTAGCAATTCAAAAAGTTCAAAATTTCTTACTAAAATAACAAACTCCACATCTGCCTCTTTGAAATAAGAAATCCATAAATCCAAATGACTTAAACCAGTTACATTTTCACCAGTATGAAGTAGATGAGTATAAGGATAAAACATATTATAGTTAAAAGATGCTATATTCTTTGGTTTTGTTTTTGGTTTTGGTTTTGGTTTTGCAACTGCATTCAAAACCATATCTTTAAAAAAAAGTACTGGCTTATTTTTAAATTTTGTCCATTTACTCACTTTATTTAACCTTATTTAGCTTAATATCTACAACCTGCCCTGTTAAATTACTCAAAAGCGTGTTTATAGAACCATATGCAACCTCTTTTGAAGAGAGTAAAGTTTTTGGGTCCTCTTTACCAAAATTACTCACTCTCATTGGAGTTAAAGTTCTTTCAGGATTTATACAATTTACTCTAATTTTTTTATGGATCAACTCCTCTCCTAAAGCTTGTGTTAAATTAACCATAGCCGCTTTAGTTGAGCTATATAGCGAGTAATTTGCTCTTCCTCTTGTATATGAACTCGATGTAAAATTTAAAAGATGTCCAGAACTTTCTTCCAAATAAACAATGGACTCCTTTGCAACATTAACTGCACCTAAATAATTGATATTTATAATATCTAGTATATCCTCATAAGAAGTATGTGCCAAAGGTTCTTTAACTAAAATAGATGCTGTATTTACAACAAAATCAATTCTTCCCTCTTTTTTATACACATATTCAAGTTCTCTTTTTACATCTGAAATAGCTGTAATATCTGTATTTGTAGTACTTCGACCAAAGAGATATACATGTGCTCCATGCTCTTTTGCTATTGCACCTATATCTTTTCCAATACCATAAGAACCACCAAAAACAACTAGCACTTTTTTATAAAGTTCTTTATCGTAATACTCTTTACTATATCTCGTATCTAAAGAAGTTCTTTTAAGTTGAAATAGTTTGTCTGCCATAAAAATATCTTGTGCATGTGTAATTTTTATATTATCAATACTACCATTGACAATATGTATATCCTCTTGAGGCAAATACTTCTTTACAACACCACAATCATCTGTAGGTTTAAAGTTTGTGTCTTTTTGAGCGATCTCATATGCTTGCTTAATAGTAGATAGTTTAAAACATTGAGGTGTCTGACCTTGCATCATATCTGCACGTTTTGGAATATTTTTTATAATTTTGTTTTCAACCTCAACTATAGTATCTACAGCAGGTATTGCAACATCTATAGCGTTGTAGTGTTTAAGACTCTCTATACAACTGTCTATGATTTTATCACTTACAAATGGTCTTACTGCATCATGAAAAATTAAATTCACTTCAGATTGTTCATAAGCACTAATCGCACTTAGAGATGAATCTTTTCTCTCATCTCCTCCACACAAGATTTTTTTTACTTTTGTAAAATTATTTTGATTTACAATCTCTTCAATTTTCCAAATCCAATCTTCATGACTCACGATACAAACTTCATCTATCAAAGTATGTTTCTGAAACACTTCAATAGTATGTTCAATAATAGACTTTCCAGCTAACTTAGCAAACTGTTTAGGTATATCTAAACCAAATCTACTACCAATCCCACCTGCTAAAATTACAGCAATATTTCTCATATGATTTACTCCAGTTTTTGACGATTAGTGAAAAAAACGAAAGTATTATAACATTTTTATATATATATTTAAACTAAGGTCTATAACTTATGCTAAAATACCACTTATGTTAAAAAGAAACTCACTTCAAATATTTTCTTCCGTTATTTTAGCACTCTTTCTACGTGAAATCCAAACCCGTTTTGGAAGTAAGCGTTTAGGGTATTTTTGGGCGTTGTTTGATGCCATGTTTATGGTGCTTATTTTTGCAGGGCTTAAGTCTGCCATCTCTGAGCATTCTATGCCTGGTATTGAGTTTCCTGTTTTTTTAGCTACTGGCTTTTTAGCTTTTTTTATGTGGAAAAACATAGTAAAAAAATCTATGGGTGCTTTTAGTGCAAACACCGCTTTGTTTAACTACAAACAAGTAAAACCCATAGACACCATCATAACACGTTTTCTTATAGAAATTTTAGTAAGTGCTATGGCAACACTTGTTTTTTTAGCTATTGCACTCTACATAGATTTAGATGTTTCCATAAAAGATTTTAACATGGTTATGCTTGGTGTGTTTTGGTTAGCACTTTTTGGGTTTGCCATAGGACTTTTTACAGCTGTGGTTGGTACTTTTTATGAAACTTTTTCAAAAATTGTAGATGTCATTATAACTCCTATGATGTTTGTCTCTGCTATTATGTACACGGTAGATTCTTTACCCCCTGTACTAAGAGAGATTATTTTGTACAACCCTTTAGCACATTTTTTGGAGCTTATTCATGGTAGTTATTTTAGTAAGTTACATACAAACTATGTAGATTATGAATACATCTTTTACTGGACGTTTATTCCACTTTTTTTAGGGCTTTATTTTTACACAAAAGCTGAAAAGAAAATTATTGCGTCAAAGTAGTATGGTATAATTAAAAAAATAGTACTAAAAGAGTAAAATTTTGATAGAACTTAGAAATGTAACAAAATACTACAAAACATCAAGGGGTAAGAAATATATCTTAAATGATGTAAGCCAGATTATACCAACACATACCAATGTTGGTATTTTAGGGCGAAATGGTGCTGGTAAATCTACCCTACTTCGAATGTTGGGTGGCATAGATTTTCCAAACTCTGGAACAATCCATTCAGACAAAACTTTCTCTTGGCCTATGGGACTTGCAGGTGGTTTTCAAGGTTCTATGACAGGGCGTCAAAATGTTAAATTTGTTTGTCGCATTTATGGTAAAAGTGAGTATGAAATACAACAAGCCATAGAATCAGTAAAAGAGTTTAGTGAGCTTGGAGATTATTTCGATATGCCTATAAAAATTTACTCAAGTGGTATGAAATCACGTTTAAGTTTTGGGCTAAGTTTATTTTTTGATTTTGACTATCTCATCATCGATGAAACCCTTTCAGTTGGGGACAAAAACTTTCAAGTAAAGTCAAAAAACGCACTAAAGAAAAAAATAGAAAACTGCAATGTTTTACTTGTAAGCCATTCTATGCCAACCCTTAAAGAGATATGCGATTCTGGCATTGTTGTCAATGATGGCAATATGACCTATTATGAAGATATTAACGAAGCAATAGCAGTTTATGATGCTATAAACAAACAAAAATAAAGAGAGCAATATGGTAAAAAAAACAATTCTGTCATACTGGTTTAAAAAAATAAACCCTCAAGGCAACTACGAAACACTCAAAAATGACAAAATAACATACATACAACTAAGCAAAAAGTATGAAACATTTAAAATTAGAGCATTTTTCTTAACAGTTTTTCTTCTATCTTTTATCTATATTATGTTTATAAAGTCTGAACTTTACGAATCTAAAGCTGCTATTATGGTAAGAGACTTAAGTCAAAGTTCTCCTGTTAGTAGTTTAGGATTATCACTTTTGGGTGCTAGTTCAGGTTCGCAACACCAAGACTCTATGGTTGTGGAGGAATACCTTAATTCACTCGATATCTTTTTAAAACTTGACAAAAAGTTCCACCTTATTCAACACTACAAAAGTGATGCAATAGACTTTATACAAAGATTACCTCAAGATGTAAAAATGGAAGAGATTTTAGAGTTTTACCATAAAAATCTCCTTATAGAGTATGATGAGATCTCCTCTATTTTACATATATCTTTTTTAGATACAAATCCAAAAAAAGCGCAAGAGATATTGAACTATCTTATTTCTCAAGCAGAATTTGCACTCAATGAATTTAACAGAAAAAAAGCACAAAAAAGACTCAAGTTTGTGGAACTTGAACACAAAAAAAATAAAGAAAAAATGGAAAAAGCTTCTGCTATTTTAGAAAAATACCAAAATGACCACCTCCTTTTAGACCCAAAAGCAGAAGCATCTACTTCTATCTCTATTATTGCAGAGCTCGAAACATCTTTAACACAAAAACGCATAGAGTATAAAACAAAAAGTGCTTACCTTAACCCAGACAACTACGAACTAAAAAAATTAAAAACAGAGATTCAAGAGATAGAAAAATCTTTAGCAAAAGCAAAAAAAGGGCTCACTGGTAACGACAAAAACAGACTCAATAGTATCTTATTTCAATACGAAAAATTAAAACTACAATTTGAATTTGCTGTTGAAGTTTATAAAACAAGTTTAGTAGAGTTAGAAACAACAAAACTAGATGCAATAAAAGCAGCAAAAACATTAAGTATTGTAAGTCAGCCAAACCTTCCAGATGGTTACACTTATCCAAACAAACCAAAAGATTTTATAACACTTACAATGGTTATACTCTTAATGTATGGAATTTTTTCTATGCTACTTGCTATTATTAAAGATCATAAGGAATAAAAATGTTAAAATATATACTCATCTCTTTTTTACTCACTTTAAAACTCTTAGGAGTTGAACTCTCAGGTGTAACAGATACAAACACAGATACTCCCACTCAACAAGAGAGTGTGCAAGTATTTGGATACAACCTTTTTAATGGTAGTTTTTCACAAAATAAACAATACAGATACAACCCAGATTACCTCATAAGTATTGGAGATACCATAAACCTACAACTATGGGGTGCATTTGAGTTCAACACTCGCATAAGTGTTGATTCCCAAGGAAATATCTTTGTTCCAAAAGTGGGAACAATCCATGTAGCTGGCATTAAAAACAATCAACTAAGTCAAACTATTCAAAATGCTGTAAAAAATATTTTTAAAGAGAGTGTCTTTGTTTACGCAGACTTAAATTCCTATCAGCCTGTAAGTATTTTTGTAACTGGTGCGGTAAATAAACCAGGACTTTATGAGGGTCTTTCATCTGACTCTATTATTCAGTATATTGACAAAGCAAAAGGTATAAATGCCAAAAGTGGAAGCTACAGAAACATCAAAGTACTTCGTCAAAACAAAGAGGTGTATCGTGCAGATCTTTACAACTTTTTACTCAGTGGTTCACTAAAACTTTTTCAGTTTCATATGGGAGATGTAATTGTAGTTGAAAGTGTAAAAGACTACATAGAGATTACAGGAGATGTAAAACGCCCCTACAGATTTGAACTAAAAGGGAAAAGTATAGCACTTAAAGATGTTTTAAAAGCGGTACTTCCAAATCCAACATTAACAAATTTTACTGTAACAAGCTACAACCAAGACAATGAACAAAGTGTTGCTATTTATACTATAAAAGACAATATGAACTTACAAATTCACAGTGGTGAAACAATCAATTTTATTCCAGATCATAACCCAAAAGATATCGCTATAGAGATCACAGGTGAACATGCCAATATTCATAACCTTGTTGTAAAAAAAGGAACATCTTTAAAAGAGGTATTTGACAAAATAAAATTTACACCAATGTCAGACCCAAGCTCTTTTCAGCTTTTTAGAAAAAGTATTGCAGCAGAACAAAAAAAACTTTTAGATGCACAACTAAACGACCTTGAAGCAAAAACACTTACTGCAGGGTCTTACACAGTAGAAGAAGCAACTATACGTAAACAAGAAGCTGCACTTGTACAAAACTTTATTCAACGTGCAAGAGAGGTACAACCAAAGGGGCAAGTTATTATAAACAAAGATACAAACCTCTCTCAAATCTACTTAGAAGATGGAGATAAAATCTACATCCCTAAAAAGAACAATATGGTTGTTATTCAGGGGGAAGTTATGCTTCCTAGTGCACAAACATATGTAGAAAATTTAACTTTTGAGGATTATATTCAATCGTGTGGTGGATATAGTTTCCGTGCAAATCAAGAGCAGGTTCTTATTATCAAAAAAAGTGGAGAAGTTCACACTTATGATGACACAGCATTTTTTAAAGAGGATTATAAAATTGAACCAGGAGATTCAATTTTAGTTCTTGGTCGTGTCGATACAAAATACTTACAAGTTGTAAAAGATATTACACAAATTATCTATCAACTAGCACTTGGTGCTGCGGTTGTCTTAAGATATTAATACTATTTTAAATAGTTTTTGCACTTTGGGCGAGCTTTGCCCAAGGGCTGTTTTTATCTGCTTTTATAGCTTCTTCATAAGCTCTTTTTGCTTCCTCATCTCTCCATAATTTGTTATACACACTACCTAAAAGATATTTTTGTCTTGCTCTTTGAGTGTTTGTTAAAGAATCCACACTATCTAAAGATTTTATTACATCCAACGCTTTGTTGTAATCTTCCAATTCTATATACGCTTGATACAAACTAAACTCAACATAAGGGCTTTGAAGATATGTATTTGTTTTTGCTTGTAGTTCTCTTACAATCTTGCCATATTTAATAATCATTCCATTATCTTTATTGGCAACACCAATATCTATCATATCCACATAACGTTCAATATCAGCATACAGATGTCCAAAATACTCTTCAATCTTTGCAATACTCTCTATCATTCCTGCTTGATTTTCAAGCTCTTTGTAGCTATCAAAAAGGTATCTATACACCTCTTTATATTTTTTATCATTATCTACCAATGTAAGTAAATCTTTTGCTACTAAAACAAGCTTTTTATACTTATTTTGTGCAAATAAAACTTTAATATAACGCATTATCCATATTTTACGTTGTTCTAAATCTTTGATTTTTAAATGATTTTGAACCAAAGATGAAGCAAGCTTATAATCTGCCTCTTTAAAAGCACATTTATACAATGCATCATCATATTTTTGCTCTAAAGTTAATTCATAATCATAAAATAGAGCCAATGTTTTTTTGCACTCTTTATTTGCTAAATCTTTTAATGCTAAACCTTTTGCAGCATCTATTACAAGTTGTTTTGCATCATCATATTTTTCAATATCTAAACTGTTTAACTCATCTTCAAGAGCTAAAACATCTTGATATTTTTTCTCTTCTAAAAGAAGTTTAGCCTTTTCATAAATAGCACGTTTAGCAATATCATCACCCTCATAATCTTCTATAAGCTTATTGTATTGCTCTATTCTTTTTGTTTTATTTTCATCTACCAAATCAAAGAAAAGTTCATCTTTAGCAACTTGAATTTCATCTACATAATCCCCATATTTAAACTCTTTTAAATATCTATTAAGAGCATTGAGAGCCTCTTTTTTATGTTTTGTTTTTGTAAGCCATAAAGCGTAGTTACGTAAAAGTTTTTCGTAACCATCATCTTTTTTATCCATAAAATCTAGTAAACTTTTTGCTAAATCTATAGCAGTTTGGTAGTGCCACTCTTGTGCAAAATTATCCATAATCTCAATAGTTGTCTTTTTATGTTCCATAAAAGATTGAGGTTTTACTTTTACAATTTTTTCTAAATATTCAGATGCTTTTGCATAATTAGACTTATTTAAATAATACTGTGCTAAACGAAATGCTGCCATAACTGCAACATCAATATCACTTGTTGTATTCAGAGCTTTTAAGTAAAATTTCACAGCTTTTTTCGCAGCTCCACCACTCTCTAACATCTCCCCTTTGTAAATGTAACCCCACTGTGCATAAACAGAGTCTGCATGTTCACTAAAGAGTCTATCAAAAAAATAATCTGCATCAATATTTAAACCATTTTTTGCATAAGCATTTGCTGTTAGGGCCAACACTTCTGGAATATTCTCGTCTGAAGAGTACTCTTGTAAAAACTCTTTTGAAAACTCAAGTACGCTATCGTAATCTTTTAGTTTTGAATAAACTAAAATTTTATAATAAAGTAATTCAGCTCTAAAAAGGGAATTTGGATACTCATATAAAATAGTATCTATAAGCTCTAATGCTTTAGTGTACTCTTTTGCTGCATACGCCTTTTTAATTTTAAGATAATCTGTAACATCTTGCACTTTTTTAATATGTACAGGATTTCCTTTTATATCTAATCCACCAACAAAAGGAAGAGTGTCTTGTTCCATTGTAAAGGGAAAGTTTATCCCTTTCTCTTGAGGTTTATCTTGGTAAATAAGTGGTAACTTCGTTTTATATCCAACAACCACCCAATAATTACACAATTCAACATCTGCACTATACACAGTCCCATCTTGCACTAAATCAAAAGGGATTGGCACAAGTTTCATTTTAGCTAAAGGTTTAACTAGAAGAAAAAAAGTATTTTTTTGAATAAAACTCTCAACAGTAAAAAACTCATTTGTTAGAGGTTTTAATTTTTGAGGTGGCTTTTTTGTAAATGCACAAATAATCTTTGTAACATCTCCAAATTCATTTTTTTCTTCTTGACAAAGAAAGTTTGTAGGATTTTTAAGATGTAAAAGGGAAAAAAATTGGTTCTCCTCTCTTGCACTCTCTAAAGAGATTTCAAGTGCAACAGAAGAGGAGGAGTAAAGAAGACAAAAGAGTAAAAACTTTTTTAACACTCCTTTATCTCCTAAAGTGAGGGCTTAATAACCACTGTTATAAACAAATGATGTAATAAACTCTAAAGTTGGATTAAGTACTGCAAATGCAAAAATTGTTGCAATTGCTGCAAATCCAATAATAAAACGAAGCGCAAGTGTAGCATTTGATGCATACACAGTTCCATCATTATCTACTACTGGTTCTTTCATAAACATATAAACAATAAGTTTTAAGTAGTAGTAACCTGCAATCGCAGAGTTAAGTGCCATAATAAGTGCTAAAACAGTATAACCACTTGTTACAGCTGAACTAATCATATACATTTTACCCCAGAAAAGTGCAAACGGTGGAAGACCTGCTAAACTTAACATAAATAGTGCCATACTAGTAGCTGCAATTGGAGCAGTATGGATCATTCCTGCAAACTTATCATAACTATGATCACTTGATTGATGATCTGGAAGTTTTTTCTGACGTGAAATCCAAAGCATACTAAATGAACCAAGGTTAGTAAAACTAAAAAGTACCCAGTATAAGAAAAGAGCACTGTTTGCTTGTGTACTTCCAATTAAAATAGCTGCCATTACAAAACCAGCATGTGAAACAGAAGAGTACGCAAGCATACGCTTAACATCAGTTTGTACAAGTGCCCAAATATTTGCTGCTGTCATTGTTACAACAACTAAAATATAAAGTACAACCTCTAACCAAACAACACCACTATGAATTAAAAATTCAAAAAGACGCATTGCAACTACAAATGCAGCAATCTTTGGAACAATAGACATATAACCTGCCATTGCAGCTGAACTTCCTTCATAAACATCTGGTGCCCATGTATGGAACGGAACAAGAGAAAGTTTAAAACTAAATGATGCAAGTAAGAAAGTTACTGCAACAAGTACAAAACCTAAATCTGCATAACCATTACCTGCTAATGTTGTTGCGATTTGACCAATCTCAACAGAACCAGTAAGTGCATAAAAAATCATTGCACCAAAGCTATAAAAACCTGCTGCTAATGCACCCATTGTGAAGTATTTTACAGCAGCTTCAAAAGATTTTACACGGTTATGCATTGCAATTAATGTGTAAAGTGCAAGTGAAGCAGTCTCAAGTCCAACAAAGATAAGAATTAAATTATCTGTTGCAACCATAAATTGGAAACCACTAATCATAAATAAGAAAAGTGCAAAAAATTCAGGATATGAAAACTCATGGAAACGCTTATTTGTTAATGCAAGTGGAATAAACAGCATAGAAGCTCCCACAATAATAAATTGTGAAAGGATTGCTAAACCATCAATAAGCATTACATCAAACATACCCATAAGAGTACCATTTTGCATAAATAGACCAGAAGAATCTACTAATGCTCCAAAGTCGATTAATAAGAAAAGTAAACTAAGAACAACATAAAGAGTCTTATCTAAATTGCTTTTAAATAGATCAACCACTAAGATAAAAAGCGCACCAATTACAGGAATAAGCATTGGTGCTAGAGTCATTACATTTAATGACTCCATTGAAACATTTATTGGCTCTAACATTAGTGTGCTCCCTCTGATGAAGTTTGAGAAGTTTGAGCTTTATTTAATGGGCTTGGAATTCTCATTTTAGCTTCATCTGTAATTGATTTGTCATGCATAAGCTGAACAATAGCTTCTGCAGATTTATTAATTGGCTCTAAAACTGGTTTAGGATAAATCCCTAACCAAATTGTAATAATACTTAATGGAATAAGTGCTAAAAGCTCTCTTTTATTTACATCTGGTAAATTTTTATTTTCCTCTTTTGTAACATCACCAAAGAACATTTTTTTGTATGCTGCAAGCATATAGATTGCACCAACAATAATTGCAGTTCCTGCAAGTAATGTTAAGATATGAGATTGTTGATAAAAACCAAGTAAACTTAAAAACTCCCCAACAAAGTTAATTGTAAGTGGAAGACCAACTGAAGCCATAAGCATTAAACCAAAAATAGTTGCATATCTTGGCATTACATGTGCTAAACCACCAAATTCACTCATAAGCTTTGTATGACGTCTATCATAAATTACACCAACAAGTAAGAAAAGTGCACCTGAAACAACACCGTGAGCAATCATTAAAAATACAGACCCTGAAATACCTTCAACATTTAATGCAAAAGTACCAATAATGATAACACCCATATGTGAAATAGATGAGTATGCAACAACTTGCTTCACATCTTTTTGTGCAAATGCAACCATTGCAGTATAGATAATCATAATAATTGCAATAATTGCAATTGGAGTCATAAGTGCAACAGATGCATCAGGGAACATTGGTAATGAGAAACGGATAAACGCATATGTACCCATTTTAAGTAAGATTGCTGCCAGAATTACAGAACCAATAGTTGGTGCTTGACCGTGTGCATATGGTAACCATGTATGAAATGGAAACATAGGAACTTTAATAGCAAAACCTAAGAAGAATGCTAAGAATAACCATAGCTGTAAGTTCTCAGGTAAAATAAGTCTATACCAATCTAAGATTGCAAAACTCCACTCGCCTGTTGCTTGATAGTAAAAATATGCCATAAAAAGCATACCAACAAGCATTACAAGTGAACCAGCAAACGTATAAAGGAAAAACTTAATTGATGCATAAATACGTAAAGGACCACCCCATGCACCAATGATATAAAGCATTGGTACTAAAGAAAGTTCCCAAAATACATAAAATACAATACCATCAAGAGCAGAAAAAACTCCAACCATAGTCATTTGTAAAAATAGAAGTGTAACAATCATATTTTTTACATTAGGAGTCTCTGTTAAAGATGCGATTCCAATCATTGTAATAAATGCTGAAAGAACAATGATAAATAATGAAATACCATCAACACCTAAAATATAGTTAATACCAAAAGATGGTAATAATGGAATTTGTTCCATAAATTGCATACCAGCAACACCACCATCAAACCAGAACCACAACAATAAAGAGAGAGCGAATTCAATAACACCAACCGCTACACCATAAGCACGAATGCTATCTTTATTGATCATAAATCCAAACATACCTGCTAATGCAGGGAAGAAAATTAAAATTGATAAGATATGATCTACCATACTACTTCACTCCTAACCTAAAACATGAGCATATCTAGCTGTAAGACCAAACATTACAGCTAAGATTAATAATGCAATTGTACCAATAACCATCCATCTAAGCATAGTTGAGAGGTTACCATCTTGCATATCTCTTGTTTGTTCACCGCTATCATAGATAACACCCGCTATTCCATCAACAGTTGCATCAACAACTTTTTGGTCAATCTCAGTCCAGAAAAGTGCTGAGAGTTTTGTATATGGTTTTACTATATATTCATCATACGCATATGGAATATAGTATTGATTTTTAAGTAATTTATACATAAAAGTATTTTCAGTTTCAGATGTACCATCTGGAACGTTCATACCAATAGTAGTATATTTTTTATATGCATATAAGATTGCAATAACAACAAATAGTTGTGTTCCAATTGTCATAATCCAGAATGTTACATGGCTATGAATATGGTACTCAATATCTGGAAGAATTGCAGTTACCATCTCAAAGTAAGTCATTTTTAATGAACCAGCAATAATTGCAAGTAAAAGTAATGGACTCATTGCAACAAGCATAAATTTATATGCTTCATGTGGATGGATACCAAAAAGTGTATAACGCTCTTCACCATGGAAAATTAAAGCTACAAGTCTAAATGAATAAAACGCAGTTAAACCAGCAGTAAATAATAATACAGAGTAAATTACATAATGGTGCTCAACAAAAGCTGCTTCTAAAATTGCATCTTTAGAGAAGAAACCAGCAAGTGGGAAAAGTCCAGCTAATGCAACAGAAGCTAAAGTCATCATAACCATAGTAGCTTTCATAGTCTTACCAAGTCCACCCATTTTAAATGGATCTAACTCATCATGCATTGCGTGCATTACGTTACCTGCACCTAAGAAAAGAAGTGCTTTAAAGAATGCGTGTGCCATAAGGTGGAAAAGTGCAACCCAATAAGCACCAAGACCAGCAGCTGCAAACATATAACCAAGTTGTGAAAGTGTAGAGTATGCAATAATACGCTTCATATCACGATTAACAAGTGCCATAGACGCTGCAAAAATTGCAACAAATGCACCTAAAGATGCAATAAATAAACCAATTTCAGGAATTAAACTATAAAGCTCGTTTGAGCGAACCACTAAGTAAACACCTGCTGTAACCATTGTTGCTGCGTGAATTAAAGCAGAAACAGGAGTTGGACCCTCCATAGCATCAGCAAGCCAAGTATGAAGTGGGAACTGTGCAGATTTACCCATAGCTCCAATGAAAAGGAAAATTCCAATAAGCGCTAAAGTATCAACATCTAAACCTTTGAATGCTTCAAAAACATGATCATACTGTAATGAACCAGTATTCCAATAAACAAGGAAAATACCAATAAGCATTCCAAGGTCAGCAATACGGTTCATAATGAAAGCTTCATTAGCTGCCCAAGATGCACTCTCTTTGTGGAACCAAAAACCAATAAGACCCCAAGAACAAAGACCAACACCTTCCCAACCAATGAAAAGTCCAGCATAGTTATCACTCATTACAAGAATTAACATTGAAAATACGAATGCTGAAAGCCATGCGAAAAATCTGTTAAAACTCTTATCGTGATCCATATAACCAATAGAGTAAACATGAACAACAGTTGAAACAATTGTTACAACCATCATCATAGTTACACTTACTTGATCAACTACAAAACCAAATGGGATATATAAATCTCCAGTTGCCATCCATGTCATCATCTCAACATGAACAGGTGCTCCACCATTTAAGATGTGAACTAAAAGGATACTACTACTTACAAATGATGTAAAAAGTAATAAACTTGGAACAACACCAGCAACTAAAGTCTTAGACTTTGTAGTAAAGAGTGCTGCAAACAAAGACCCCACTAGTGGAGAAAAAAGTGCAAGATATAAATATATTTCCATATTATTATCCTCTCATTGTTGACATTGTATCTAAGTCGATATTGCCATGGCGTTTGTACCAAACAATTAAAAGACCAAGTCCAACAGCTACTTCTGATGCAGCAATTGCAATTACAAAAAACGCAAACATCTGACCAGTAAGGTCGCCATAATAGTGTGAAATCGCAGCAAAAGCGATATTTACTGAGTTAAGTAAAATCTCTGTTGCGAAAAACAGTAAAAGTAGGTTTTTTCTACGCATTACACCCACTAAACCAATAGCGAATAAAATAGTAGAAAGTACAAGATAGTGGTTGAGTCCAATTTCCATCATGAAAGTACCTTTTTATGTTGATCTAGTTTTTGGTCTATTTTCATATCATGAATCTCAGCATCATTCATAAGTGTAATAGATAAATCCATTTTCTTACCAGCTAAAACTATTCCAGCAATCATTGCAACTAAAAGCATTACAGCTGCAACTTCAAATGGAACAAGATACTTTGTAAAAAGTACCATACCAACCTCTTGAGTATTACCAACTTCTGGTAATGCTGGATAGTATGCTGTAATATTTTCACTAATAATTGGAGCAGATACAATTAAAACAACAAGTACTGCTGCTAATGTTGCAAGACCAGTAATAATAAATTTATTCCCTTGAGCCTCTTTAACATCTCTTGTAGTATCAAAAAACATCATACCAAAAGCATAAAGTGCCATCACTGCACCAGTATAAACAATAATTTGAATTGCACCTAAAAATTCAGCACCTAAAATAAAGAAAAATGCTGAAATAAAAATCATTCCTGCTGCTAATGCAGTAAGTGCATATAACGCTTGCTTTGTTGTTACAACAATGTAAAACATAGCAATTGTTAAGAATGCGAACAAGTAAAATGCTACCGCTTCAAACATAAAAACTCCTTAGTACGCTAGAGGTGTTTTCTTAACACGCTCATCTTCATGTGGTGTAATAGAACCAAAACCTTCAAACTCTAACTGAGCTCCAGCTTTCATTTTATCGATTGGTGTTAACATATCTTCATACATAATAAAATGCTCTCTTTGATCAGATGCATTTTCATACTCACCACCATGTGTAATTGCAAGCTCTGGACAAACCTCTGCACAATATCCACAATAGATACAACGACCAAGGTTAATACTATACTCACTTACCTCTTTACGAGAGTTTTCATCAATTCTAGTATCGATTCTAATACAGTTAGAGATACAAATTTTCTCACAAAGACCACACCCAATACAACGCTCTGCATCACTTTCCCAAAGACGTTTCATCTCATGAACAGCACGATAACGTGGTCCAATTGGCATCTTCTCCTCAGGATATTGTACAGTGTGGATATCAAATTTAATCATTTCACGTAGAACTACCCAAAGACCAACAAAAAGTTCACCTTTGAAAGTTCTTTTTACAACACGCTTAAATTTACCCCAACCATCTGTTGGATAATCTTCAATATCAACTAAGAAGTAATCACCCTCATTTACATTTCTATTGTTAAATGCTTCTAAACTCATTCATATCCCCTTAAAACATCATCACTAAGCCTGTGATTACTACGTTGATCACAGCTACAGGCATAAGCACTTTCCAACATAACCACATAAGTTGATCTGGTCTTACATCTGGCCATGCAGCTCTAGTCCACAAGAAGAAAAAGAAGAAAAATGCAACTTTTGCTAAAAGACCAAGTGCTCCAAGGAAACTTCCATCACCAAATCCACCTAAGAAAAGTAAAGGTATAACAAATGAGATAAAGAACATATTTGCATACTCACCGATGAAGAAAAGACCCCATCTCATACCAGAATACTCTGTACCAAAACCATCAATAATTTCGTGATCATTTGCAATTAAGTGAAACGGTGTACGACCCGTTTCAGCAAATGCAGCAATCCAAAATAAAATAAATGCAACAGGTTGAGACCATACAATCCAATTACCAATTCCACCAGCTTGGTATTCATTAAAATCAATTAATGAAAGTGAACCAACCATCATAATTGGAGCTAAAATAGCAAGACCAGTTACAACCTCATAAGAGATAAATACCGCAGCAGCACGAGCAGCTGAGATTAAAGAGTATTTATTAGCACTTGCCATACCACCAAGAAGTGGACCATAAAGACCAACAGCCATTACACCTAAGATATATAAAATACCAACATTAATATCTGCAACAATTGGATGAACTGTATATCCAAAAATTGTAAATTGTGGTAAAAATGGAATTGCAGCTGCAGCCATAAATGCTGTTGCAGCTGTAATTACTGGAGCAATCTTAAAGATTCTACCAACAACACCAGCAGGGATGATATCCTCTTTAGTAAAAAGTTTAATACCATCTGCTGCTACTTGTAAAAGACCATAAGGTCCAACAATACTTGGACCAAGACGACGTTGCATAAATGCAAGGATTTTACGCTCAAAATATGTACCAATACCCGCTAATGCAGAAAATACAAGTAAAATTACAACGATTTTTATAACCGTTTCAATCAAATATGCGCTTTCCATATTTTACACCCTTTCTATCGAAGCTGAAGTAAAGCGATAACCACTAAACAGTGCTTCTGAATTTAATTTAGAATCAAATGTTGGTAACAATGCAATAGCACCTGCTATTTTATTATCTGATACTATTTTTGTTACTAACTCACCATTTTGAGTTTTAATGCGAACACTATCACCCTCATTAAACTCTGAGGAAGCTAAAAACTCCTCACTCATATAAAGACCACTTACTTCATCTAAGTTTGTAGTTTTATTTGTAAAATCGCTAAACTGTCTTACTGGATTAGCTAAGTATATAATAGTTTCTCCATCTAAAGCTAAAGTTTCATCAATTTTCTCAACTTTTGGCTCACTTGAAACTCTTCTACCCATATTTTTAAGTTTATAACCACGAATCTCTTCACCTGCATTAGTGTAGTAATCTTCTAGATCATCAAAATCTACTTCTTGGAAACCTTTTGCAGTTGGTAACTCTTTTGTGTAGTTGATTGTTAATTCTGCTTCTAAACCAAGTGCATTTGCAATATCGTTAAGCTCATATCCACCATAACTCATTGCTGCATTTGTAGGGTTAACTTGTTTGTTAATCGAAGTTAGAGTTCCCTCTTGTTGGTTCATTGCTGGCATATCTAAATCACCATCACCTAAAGCACTTAAAGTGAAGTCACCTTTTGTGTTGTATCCAATTACATACTCACCTTCACTATCACTTAATTCATTAATAAGTGATACACCAAGTGTGTTTGTAAGTGCTGGAATCATTACAACTTTAAACCCTGCATATTTTTCAACTAATGCTACAAGTTTTGCTAAATTTGTTGCATTTGGATGGTTGTAAAAATCTGGTCCAACAATTAATGCAAAATCATCTTTTTTCTTAAGGAATTTTTCAAGTGTTTCATTGAAGTTTTCAGGTGCACCAACCATACCAAGAAGTGCATTATCATCAATTTCTACCTCTTTAGAAACTTTCTTAGGAACCATCTTAGTTTTTTCAACTTCAACCTCTTGTTCTTCTCCAGTTTCCTCATTTACTTTTTTCTCAATCACTTTTTCAACAACTTTTTCTTTAATTGTTTCAGTAATTGTTACTTTTTTAGTAGAGTGAAATGATGCTAAATAATCAACTGTCTCTTTTGGTAATTTCTCTTTATCTGCAAATAGATCAAGTAAAAGATACATTACAGCCTCTTCTTGAAGTGGCTTGTGTGTTACACTTAAAATATTTTTGCTTAAACCATTAATAACAGGATCACTTACAGGGTGGAAATAAAGTCCAGCACCTTTGTTAATTGTTAAAGAGTTGTTTAAAGAGTATCTTGCATTTGGGTTGTCACTTTTTAGAGCTGAACCAACAGAAACTATAAAGTTTGCTGCCATTGTCTCTTTTAAATCACTACCATAAAGTCTTGTACCACTTACACTTGAGTAATCATTTAAAAAGTTTTGGAATGCTCTTGCTTCATCATTTACAAGTTTATAACCAAATTTCTCTTTAAGTTTTTCTAAAATAAGTGCTTCTTCATTTGTAATAGTTGAAGTAAATTTAATTGTATCTGCTTTTTTAAATGCTTCTACAGCTTTGTTAAATGCCTCTTCATCTTTTGTTACATCGCTGTTTTGGTAATCAAAACCGTATCTACCTGCACCACATAGTGAAACATAGTTCCACTCATTTGTTACACGGTAAAGTTTCTCTTGTGGGTTATCAATACTTGCATGTTTTTTCTCATAAGTGATCTGACATCCAGCAGAACAGTGTCCACAAGTTGCAGGAATTTTTTCTAACTCCCATGCGTTTGTTGTGTACATAAAGTGAGTATCTACAAGAGCACCAACTGGACAAACTGCAGCACACTCACCACAACTTGTACAATCAAGCATCTCCTCTCCACTTGTTAATCCAATGACAGACTTGTTTAGTTTATTCCACATTGCATACGCATCTTTTGGCATAGAAGCTTTGTACTCTGCATCAAGAGCATCTGCTCCACGTGGAACTGTTTTTAGTGAGTTATCACCAATCATATCTTTACAAGCTGTAACACAACGTTCACATACAATACAAAGACCTGGATCGTAGTGTAAATGTCCCCAATCTTTTGCTACACGCGCAACATCTTTTACTGCATAGCTTTGAGAATCTACACCAATCTCAAGTGTATAGTTTTGAAGCTCACACTCTCCAGATTGATCACAAACACCACATTGTAATGGGTGGTTTACATCATAAACCTCCATAATAGCACGACGCTCTTTTTCAATATTTGGCGTTGTTGTTGTGATGTTCATTCCATCTTTTGCTTTTGCATTACAAGCATACACTTGTTTCCCATCTGCTTCAACTAAACAGATACGACATGCAAGTGTTGGACTACATCTTGTTAAATAACAAATTGCTGGAATAAAAATATCATTAGCACGAGCAGCATTTAAGATATACTCACCCTCTTGCGTTTGAATCTCTTTACCATCAATATTTATAGTAACTGTTTTACTCATTTGTAACCTCTATCTTCACTTGATTATATCTATAATTTGCACTCTTATTATCTTGATCAAAACTTGGATTAAATGCAATTGTACCTGTTAACTTTCTATCTACTCTAAAATGTCTTAGATACGTTGTACCATTTATACTAAATTTTACATCATCTCCAGAGCTAATCTTTGCAGCAATAGCAAACTGTAAAGAACCTACAAGTTCTGTTTTAGCCCCTAAATGTTCTGAATCTTTTGTAAACTGGTTAAATTGGTTAATTGGATTGACACTGTAGATAACACTTCCATTATACTCACCAAGCTCTGCTACTTCATCAATAGAAGCTTGAGTTTTTACAGGTTGTGATTCTATTTTGTATCCACGTACAATTTCACCAGCAGGGTTTAATACTCCATCTACAAGCTCATCAAATTTTATATCTTTAAAACCTAATTGATGTGTATATTCAATCACACTTTGTGCACGAAGCCCAAGAAGAGCATTTGCAATATCGTTTAATTCATATCCCTTATAAACAACTCCAGCATTAAGTGTTACAAGGTCTTTATCGATATTTACAAATGTTCCCTCTTGTTGATTAAGTGCTGGCATATCTAAATCACCATCACCTTTTGCACTAAGAGTGAAATCTGCTTTTGTATTATACCCTATCGTGAAACCTTCTTCAGCTTCATCTAGGTTAGAAATTAAACAAACACCTAATGTATTTGTATTTGTAGGGTTAATAACTACTTTAAATGCACCACTTTTTTGTAAGAAACCTACAATTTTAGCGATATTTGCAGCTTGTGGATGGTTAATAACATCTTCACCAATTACAAGTACACGAGATTTTTTTCTACTAGAGAAATGTTTTAAAAGTGCAATCTCCTCTTCAGAGATATTACTCTCACCACTTAAATAACCCAAATCGATCGATTCAAAAAACTCTTTTTGTGAAGATTTATCCTCTACAAAAGTATCTGCAAGCATTGCAAGAGCTGCTTCTTCACTTCCAACTTCATTTTTAATATATTGTGTAACAAGCTTTTTAATCTCACCATCTACAATTGGATGGATTGTTGCAACATACGCTTTGTTATGTTTTACAGCTTGAGAGATATTAAAACGTATCATCGGGTTGTCACGTGAAATTGATGCTCCAACTGTTACTATAAAATCGCTTTGTGCAATATCTTTTAATGTTGCATTATAAAGTGTTTCACCTGCAGTTGATGCAAAGTTTTTCATAAAATTTTGGAATGCTCTTGCTTCTTCATTTACAAGGTTAAAACCAAACTTCTCTTGTAACTTTTTAAGAAGATAAAGCTCTTCGTTTGTTATTTGAGAAGTAAAAACAACATTTTTTGCCTGTGCAAATTTATCGAGTGCTAATGCAAAAGCCTCTTCATCTTTTGTTTGTACTCTGTTTTCAAAATCAAAACCATATCTACCAGCACCACAAAGTGATGTAAAATCTGCATCATTTGTTACACGATAAATTTTTGCATCATACTCTCTATTTGAGTTTGCCGTATGTTTTGATTCATAATAAAGTGAACAAGCACTAGAACAGTGTGCACAACTAGATGGTACACGTTTAAGTTCCCAAGCGTTTGCAGTGTATTTAAAATCAGTCGAAGCCATAGCACCAACTGGACAAACCGAAACACACTCTCCACAAGAGATACAATCTGCTAAATTGATATCAATTTCAGATTTATACCCACCTGGTTTAATAAAAAGTGCACTACTTCCAACAACTTCGTTACAAACTGCAGTACATTTTTCACACATAATACATAAAGATGGGTCATAGGTTTGTACACCCCATTTCTTTTTCTTACGGTACTGATCACGCACTGCAAAAGTTTGCTCATCTACTTCAAACTCTAAAGTTTTGTTTTGAAGCTCACACTCTCCAGATTTGTCACACACACCACATTGAAGTGGGTGGTTAACATTATACATTTTCATAATGTTTTGACGCTCTTTGTAAAGTGTTTCAGAGTCAGTTGTTACTTCAATCCCCTCTACAGGAGGTGTATTACAACTAAGAACAAATCCATCTTGCCCTTCTACTTCTACAGAACACATACGACAAGATGCGTTAGGTGTCGTTTTTGGCAGATAACACATAGTTGGAATATAGATTCCATGGCGTCTTGCAGCATCTAAAATAGACTCACCTTTTTTAGCACTAATTTCGATTCCATTTACTTTAAAGTTAATCATCTGCCATCCTTAGTTCGCTACCATTGCAATATAATAACAACGCATACATCTCTCAGCTTCACTAATCGCTTGCTCTTGTGTGAATCCAAAGTTTACTTCATCGTTATTGTACTTTCTAATATTTACATCAAGCACTTCCGATTTTTGACGAGGAACACCAGCTAACCAACCAGTAATTTTCTCTTTTTTATCGTAAACTTTAATTTTACGTAAGTGATCTTCCATAATCTCATCATCAGTTAGTGTAATCTCACCTGTTTGTACATAACGTGAAATTACTGAAGCACCACGTTTTGCTTGACCAACAGCATTAACAATTGTCATAGGTCCATATTCACAGTCACCAGATGCAAAAACACCTTTACGTGAAGTCATATAATCTTTCCCATTTGTTTTGAGTGTTGCCCAAGATGTCATCTCAAGTTCCCACTCCTGCGGGATAAAATCTAAATCTGCAGATTGAGAAACTGCAGGGATAAGATAATCTACTTCAATAGTTTCTGTAGCACCCTCAATTTTTACAAGTTGAGGACGCCCACCATCTGGATCTGGAACAAGTTCAAACTTATCTACGTCAAGTGATTTTAAAACATCATTTTCATCATTCATTTTTGCAACTGCAGAGTGGAACATAAACTCAACACCCTCTTCAACTGCTTCATGATACTCTTCATAAGTAGTGTTACGAATAATTGTTTTTTCATCACGACGATAAAGCATAATAACTTTTTTAGCACCAGCTCTAATTGAACAACGAACAACGTCCATAGATGTAAAACCACCACCAACACAAGCAACTGTTTTACCAGTTAAATCTACATGGTCAGTTGGTAACATCTGTTGTTCTTGAACCTCTTTAGGTGTTTTAATATCAAACTTCTCATAAAGGTTAATCCAGTCAAGGAAATCGATTGCTCCCCAATATCCTTGAATCTCTGGACGCTCATTTTCACAACGAACTTTTTTAGAGATACGAGTTCCAGAAGCGATCATAATAGCATCATAAGTTTTTTCAAACTCACGCATCTCATCTGCTGTTACTCTATGATTTAAAATAAAATTAACACCTAAATCTTTTACTGCTGCAATATCTTGCTCATATTTTGCCCATGGCATACGGTATTCAGGAACACCAACAGCAACCTCTCCACCAAGTACAGGAAGCTCTTCATAAACATCTACGTCAATTCCATCAAGAGCTAAATAGTATGCTGTTGTAAGTCCAGCAGGTCCTGCACCAATAACAGCAACTTTTTTACCAATAGGTTTTTTCTTTTTCCCTTTACCTGGGTGTAAAAAGCCTAAACCATGGTCAGTTTCATAATCAGCTCCAAGACGCTTAAGCTCCATAATAGAGATAGGCTCATCGAGGTTTGTTCTACGACACGCATCTTCACAAGGGTGTGGACAAACACGACCACAAACATGAGCTAGTGGCATAGTTTGACGTGTCGCTTTTAAAGACTCTTCAAAGTTAAGATCTCTAACACCCTCAATATAACCTGGAATATCTACATGTGCTGGACAAGCATCTGTACATGGTGCAGTTATTTTTGCGATATAAGAAACCTCTTCATTGTAATGTTTTGATGGCTTTTGCTCATCAATACACTCCATAAAAAGCTCTTCAAAATGTGTCATAAGATCTAAAATAGGATTTGGAACAGTTTTTCCAATCTCACATTTAGAGCTTACTTGCATACTTTTTGCAATCTCTTTTAAGTGATCAAAATCGGCTATGCTACCCTCACCACGAGCAATTTTATCTAAAAGATCGTATAAAATACGTCCACCCCATCTACCAGGTGCACATCTTCCACACGCTTCAGAATACTCTTGGTATTGTGCAGCATACTCCATTGCTAAACGGATTACATCTACATCTTCATTAAAAAGTGCAACACCATCCCAACCAATAAATGCTTTAGAATCACGATTATCATCGTATGTTGCTGGTAGATTATAAGCTGATTCTTCCCACTCTTCTTGAGGTTTACCAATATTGTTTATAAACTCACCATTCCAAGTAGAAAAATAAACTTTACTCACATCAGATCCCTATTTTTTAACTACGATAGTCCAATCGACTTCGTTAAATTTTAGTGAGTTATAAAGCTCATACCCACACTCTTTTACAAGATCAGCAGAACGCTGAATAGGTGAAAAATCACCTATTTCAAAAAGAAAAATTAAAGTCTCATTCTCTTTATGAGTCTCATTTAAAATCTCTTTCATTCTTGGCTCAAAATTATCTTTTAAATGTCTTAAATCGTAACGTTTCATTATCTATCTACCTCACCAAATACAATATTTGTTGTACCAATAATTGAAACAACATCTGGAATATAGTGACCCGGTAAAAGATCAGTTAAAATTCCTGTGTGCCAGAATGATGGTGCACGCATTTTAAGTCTATATGGATATGGACCACCTTGAGAGTTAATATAGAAACCTAACTCACCTTTTGGAGACTCTGTTGCAACATATACTTCACCAACTGGTGGACGCATACCTTGAGTTACAAGTACAAAGTGTTGCATTAAAGAGTAGTTTTGAGTCATAATATCTAGTTTTGGAGCTGAGATATATTTTGGAGCATGTGCCATAAGTTCAGTTTCACCATTTTTTACACACTCGTTATACATATCGATTGTTTGGTAAAGAATTTTTGCAGACTCTCTCATCTCTTCCATATAGATTCTATAACGTGCAAAGTTATCACCCTTATCTGAGTAAGGTACATTAAACTCTACTTCATCATAAAGCTCATATGGTTCCTCTTTACGGATATCCCAAGCAACACCACTAGCACGTAACATTGGACCTGTACAACCCCAAGAGAGTGCCATATCTGTTGGAATTACACCAACCTCTTCCATTCTCATACGCCAAATACGGTTAGAGTCTAGTAGATCTTCGTAATCTTTAATATTTTGTGGAAGTTTTCCTAAGAAATCTTTTAATTGTGCAATAAAACTATCTTGAATATCAAGTGGAACACCACCAATACGAATAGCAGAGTGAGTAAGTCTAGCTCCACAATACCCTTCGATAATGTCCATTAAATATTCACGCTCACGGAATGCATAAAGGAAGATTGTCATCGCACCAATATCAAGTGCAGTAGTCGCAAGCCAAAAAAGGTGAGACATAAGACGGTTAATCTCTAAAAGCATCATACGAATAACTTTTGCACGACGTGGAACTTCAACACCAATAAGCTTTTCAACTGCAAGTGCAAAACCATAGTTGTTTGAAGATGAAGCGATATAATCCATACGGTCTGTTGTTGGTAAAAACTCGTTGTAGATCATATTTTCAGCCATCTTCTCCATACCACGGTGAAGGTATCCAACATCTGGATGTGCTTTTACAATTTGCTCTTGTTGAAGGTGAAGCATTAAACGTAACTGTCCGTGCGCCGAAGGGTGCTGAGGACCAAAGTTTAAAATAACTTCATTATCTTCTCTATCAAAAGTGATGTTTTCAAAAAATGGTGTTAATCTATTTGTTACTTGTGCCATACTTCTACCACCTTATCTTTGAGGATCATCAATAACTTTTGATGACTCTTTGTTGAATTTTTTAACTAAGAACACGCCACCCTCTTCTTGGTATGGTTGCTCATTTTTAGGCTCATCACCAGTAATCTCAGTACCTTTTGGAACCTCATGTCCAAGACGTGCAAAACGTTCACTATCGTAACGATCTACTCTTGCAGTATCACGAATCTCTGGACCAATTAAATCACGAGCTTCTTTACCATAGATTTTATCTACCTCATACCACGCTGCAAACTCATCACCTTGAAGTGGATAAGATTTACGTAGAGGGAAACCTTGCCAATCATAAGGCATTAAAATACGCTTCATAAATGGGTGACCATTTGCTTCGATACCAAACATATCAAACATCTCACGCTCTGCCCAATCAGCACTACGGAAAAGTTTTTCAACGCTATCTACTGCTTCACCCTCTTTAATAAAGTATTTCACACGAATACGTTTACGTTTTGTCATAGAAAGCATTTGATAGAAAATCTCAAAAGTTCCATCTTTTGCTAACCAGTCAATCGCACTCATCTCAGAAAGTTGAGTATATTCTAACTCATCTCTCATAAGTTCTAACACACCATAAATATCGTGTGGATTAATGTAGATTACAAGTTGTTCAACTTGGATATAAGCTTCTTTTACTTCAAACTTCGCTTTAATCGCTTCTAAGTCTGCAGCAAATACTTCATCATTTTCCACTTTCTCTTTTGGTACTTGTGGAGCTACATAGTATCTATCTGTATAATACGCTTTTTTCTGTACATCGTTTTTAGGTGTATATGCTCTCATATTACATCAACCTTTTTGCTTTTTGAGCTCTACTAGCTTGATTAGCACGAATTTTTTTCTGAAGTAACATTACGCCATATTGAAGAGTTTCTGGACGTGGTGCACAACCTGGAAGGTATAGATCAACTGGGATAATTCTATCTACCCCTTGAACTGTTGCGTATGTATTAAACATACCACCAGTATTTGCACAACTTCCCATTGAGATAACCCAACGTGGCTCTGTCATTTGGTCATAAAGACGCTTAATAAACTCAGCATGTTTTTTAGTAAGAGTTCCTGCTACAATCATTAAATCTGATTGTCTTGGAGATGCTCTAAAGATAGTACCAAAACGGTCAAAATCGTATCTTGAAGCACCAGCTGCCATCATCTCAATACCACAACAAGCAAGACCGTAAGTCATAGCCCATAGTGAGTTAGAACGTCCCCAGTTTACTACTTTATCTATCGAAGTAAGTGCAACAGGAAGTCCACCATCTTGTGTATAATTTACTTTATGTTGTGCCATTCTAGCGCTCCTTTTTTCCATGCGTAAACAAAACCAATTGTTAAAAGGATAATAAACATCATCATCTCAACAAAACCGAACCACCCAAGCACTTTAAAATCAACTGCCCAAGGGAACATGAAAACAATCTCTACATCAAACAGTAAAAACAGTAAAGCAAAAAGATAAAACTGTGGTGAAACCCTATTTGGTTGTTTCGTAACTTCAGGTCCACACTCATAAACAGATAGTTTAATCTTTTCACTATCCTTAGCTGCTAATGCACGACTTGCCCAACGAGCGATAATCGTTGTAGCTGTAAATGCACCAAATGTTAAAACAAATAGAACAAATACCCCAAAATACGGATTTGCTGTAGCAATATGCTCCATATAATCTACCTTTTCATTTCAAGATTACCCCAAAAAAAAGTAACCTCTTAATATAATTTGTTTTCTAATTCCGAAGAATTACAGAAAAAACAGTTACTTGCACTATAACCAATTGTCTATTAAAACTATATTATGAAAGGGGTAAAATAGTGCTGCTTGTCACTATTTGCAACACTATTTTAAAAGAGGAAAAAGAAGTTTATCTTATAACTAAACTGAACCTATATCTAGGTTTTTTAAACGAAAATATTTATATGTTTCATGCAGTATAAGAATTGCAAAAGGAAATGGTAAAAGGATCCATAAATCACTCAGTGGAATATGTGCAGTATTAAATACCATTTGCACCGCTTCTACATTTAAAAGTGCCCAGATCCATAAAGAGACTGCACCAAATGCAAAAAGTAACATCTTGTTTGAGTTCCAACTCAAAGTCCAAATATTAAAATCCCAACTTCTCATTGTCCACATATTTGCCATCTGAGAAGTGACTGCACCTAGAAGTGTCATTGTCATCGCTTGAGCTTGAAAAGTTTTATCGGCTAAATCTACCTCCCCATATTGCCAACCATGAGAGAGCAAAAATGTAATAAAAGCAAACATAGCAGCACTCGCTTCAATCACCCCAATAAAAAAATAACCCCTTTTAAAAACTTCCCAATCTAAGATTTTTTCATCTTTAGCAACAGGTTTTCTTTTCATAATATTTTTTTCAGGTTTTTCACTTCCTAGTGCTAATCCTGGTAGCATATCTGAGCCTAAATCTATCGATAAAATCTGAATAACGGAGAGTGGATTTGGAATTTTGAAGAAAAAAGACATCACATAAGGAACAATCTCTGGAACATTTGAGGAGAGGATATATGTTACAAATTTTTTAATATTAAAATAGACTGTTCTTCCCTCCTCTATGGCTGAAACAATAGAGTTAAAATTATCATCAAGTAAAATCATATCACTTGATTCTTTGGCAACATCTGTTCCACTTCCCATAGAGATTCCAATATCTGCTTTTTTAAGTGATGGTGCATCATTTACTCCATCACCCGTCATTGCAACAACCTCCCCATTTTTTTGTAAAGCATCTGCAATTTTTAACTTTTGGTTGCTTGCCATTCTTGCAAAGATATATGTTTTTTCTTGTAGCATCTCTTGGAGTTGCTCCTCTGAAAGTTTTGCAACATCATTTCCTGTTAAAACATCATCATAACGAAGCCCTATCTCTTTTGCAATCGCTGCTGCAGTAATTGCATTATCACCTGTTATCATCATAGTACGAATACCCGCTGTGTAACATTTAGAGAGAGCTTCTTGAACCTCAGAACGAGGAATATCCATAATGGCTACTAATCCTAAAAGAGTTAAATGATCCTCTTTATCTTCAGAGTTGCGAGCAATTGCTAACACTCTATATGCTTTTTTTTGAAACTCCAAAAGTTTTTGCGTAATTCTCTCTTTTGCTTTTGAGTCAAACTCTTTTACCTCTGTTTCATCTTGAAAATAGACTGTTTTTTCAAAAATAACCTCTGGAGCACCTTTGACATAAAGAAGTTTTTCCCCTTTATACTCCCCAAAAGAGGACATCATTTTTCTTTCACTACTAAAAGGATTCTCTTTTATTTTAGAAAAACTCTCCTCTAGCCCAAACTTTTTAGCTCCAACAACAAGTGCTAACTCTGTAGGATCTCCTATAATTTTTCCATCTTCAATAGTTGCACGTGAATTAAAAAAAGCTGACTCTAAAAGTTGTTGCAAATAGTTCTTTGAATTTACTAAATTTGTTTGAAAGTGAAACTCCCCTTTTGGTTCATACCCAATCCCATCTACAACAATATGCTCACCATTTGTTAAGTAAAGTTCTTTGAGTGTCATCTCATTTTTTGTAAGTGTTCCTGTTTTGTCTGTACAAATTGTTGTTACACTCCCAAGAGTTTGAACAGAAGCTAAGTTTTTAATAAGTGCATTTCTTTTTGCCATACGTTGAGAAGCTAAAGAGAGTGAAAGGGTAATAGTTGGTAAAAGTCCCTCTGGTACATTTGCTACAATTAAAGAAAGAGCAAAAATAGCAGCTATTAAAACACCTTTTCCAGAAAAATACCCAAGTGCAAAAAATACAACTCCAGCAAGAAGTGCTAAAACTGTTAAAATTTTTGTCATATTTATAACCTCTTTCTCAAGAGGTGTTAAACCTTTTTCTATATTATTTGTAAGTGTTGCTATTTTTCCAAACTCTGTTGCCATTGCTGTTGCAACTACAACTGCTTCTGCACTTCCATTGACTACACTTGTTCCAGCATAAACCATATTTTTTGCATCTATGGCACGTTTTGCATGGGAGTTTTGTAACTCCCTTTTTGATGGCTTTGACTCTCCATCTAACGAGGATGTATTGATATAGAGTTCATTTACTTCAAGAAGTACCGCATCTGCTGCAATTTTATCACCCTCTTCTAAAACAATAATATCTCCTGGAACAAGTTCAGATGCATCTACCTCTTCTACTTTGCCATTACGTTTTACCTTTACAAAGGTTGGCATTAGCTTTAAGAGTGCATCCATCGCTTTATCTGCTTTAAAATTTTGCCAAAAAGTAAAAGTTGCATTGATAAACACTGCAACAAAAATGGCGTATCCTAAAATATTATTCCCCTCATTGGGTTGATAGTAATTGGCAATAAATGCTAAAACACCAGCAACCTCCAATAAGATAGGAAAAAATTCGATATACTGTTTAAGATACTCTTTAACATAATTTTTCTTTTTTTTAGACTCAATAATATTTTTACCAAACTCTTTTTCCCTTTTTAAAACCTCATCTGAAGTTAAACCCTCTGGTGATGTTTTAAACTGCTCAAAAAGCTGCTCTTTTGTTAGATTATATGGTTGCATAATTAGTCCTCATACGGTATAAAATAGAGTGTATTAATAGATGGATGCTCAAACAAAACATCTATAGGATGGTTTTTCTCAAAAATTGAATTTGTACTATGAGCTCCAACAATAGCTAAATCATAATTATGTTTTGCAATATGTGTTTTAACACTCTCCCCATCAGAAAGTGCAAAGTCATGTTTAATACTAAAACTTGTACCACTAAGATAAAAAAGCTTCATATAGTGACGTAGTTTAAAAATTATCTCTTGCAATCTTTGCTTTATCTGCTCTTTTGTAACTTTTTGAAGCTTAGTTGCAGAGAGTTTATCGAGTGAATATATCTCTACTTTAGCATCATATGCATCTGCAAAGACCATCATAAGGGTAAATTTTTTTACAGAAAGTTTTGCTTCTTTAATAGGCAAAAGTATATTTTGTACCTCTTGTAAATATCCAGCCTTTACCACTTTTACCACACATAAATCTGCCCTTATTTTTTGTGCTATCAACTCTTTTACAAAAGATTTATCTAAAATTGTATGTTGATGGCGTGTTGAACAAAAAATTGTTTCAATCTCCCTACTCTCTACATACTCTTGTAAATCTTCTAAAGAATCCAAAACAAAAAATTCACTCTTTAATTCTAAATCTTTTGCTTTTTGCTCTAAAAGTTGTGCACTTTTTTTTACATCTGAGAGATTATCGTTTGCATCTATATAAATAAAACTAACACCTAAATGCAACTCTTTTGCATAAGCTAAAGCATAAGAGGCTACCGTTTGAGACAACAAAGAGCCATTAATTAAACTCACTACTTTCATCTTTTTTCCTTTTTGGGAACAGTGTTGATTCATTATATCATTATTTAACATACTCAATAGTTAATGTGATATAATGTTTTGTAGAATTTTATAAGGATTTTAAAGATGAAAAATTTTATCACAATCGATGCAAATGAAGCAGTCGCAAGAGTTGCATATAAACTCAATGAAGTTATAGCAATTTACCCCATCACTCCAGCCTCACCAATGGCAGAACATAGTGATGTTTATGCATTGCATAAAGAGAAAAATATTTTCGATACAATCCCTGAGATTATGGAAATGCAAAGTGAAGGTGGAGCAAGTGGAAGTGTTCATGGTGCTTTGCAAACAGGAGCTCTTACAACAACTTTTACCGCCTCACAAGGGCTTTTACTTATGCTACCAAATATGTATAAAATTGCAGGAGAATTAACTCCTACAGTTTTTCATGTAGCTGCACGCTCTATTGCAGCCCAAGCACTCTCTATTTTTGGAGACCATAGCGATGTTATGTCGGTTCGCCAAAGTGGTTTTGCTTTTTTAGCATCAAGTTCTGTTCAAGAGGCACACGACTTTGCTCTTATTGCTCAAGCTGCAAGTTTAAAATCTCGCATACCTTTTTTACACTTTTTTGATGGTTTTAGAACCTCTCACGAAATTAGAAAAATTGAGCTTTTAGAGGATGAAACACTCAAAAGCCTTATAGATATGCAAGCAGTTCAGGAACACCGCCAAAGAGCACTCTCTCCAGATCATCCTGTTATTCGTGGAACATCACAAAATCCTGATGTTTATTTTCAAGGAAGAGAGAGTGTCAATAGCTACTATGAAAAAACAGCAGATATTGTAGAAGATGTGATGCAGGAGTTTTCAAAACTTACAAACAGAAGTTACCAACCTTTTGAATATGTAGGGGCTAAAGATGCAACAGAAGTTATTGTTATAATGGCTTCAGGAGCACAAACTGTAGAAGAGAGTGTAGAGTATTTTACAAAACAAAATAAAAAAGTGGGTGTTGTAAAAGTAAAACTTTATAGACCTTTTTCTAAAAAACATCTTTTAAAAGCTCTTCCAAAAAGTGTAAAATCTATTGCAGTACTCGATAGAACAAAAGAGCCAGGTTCCCTTGGTGAACCACTCTACTTAGATGTTGTAGCAGCACTTAATGAACTCTCAAGCTCTCAAGAACTTGGCTTTGCTATGCCTCGCATTATTGGTGGAAGGTATGGGCTCTCCTCTAAAGAGTTTACTCCAGCTATGGTAAAGGCTATTTTTGAAGAGCTACAAAAGCCAAATCCTAAAAACCATTTTACTATTGGAATTAACGATGATGTAACACACACCTCTTTAGAGTACGATAGTAACTTTACACTTGAACATAAAGATATGGTTGAGGCTATCTTTTTTGGATTAGGGAGTGATGGAACTGTAGGAGCAAACAAAAATAGCATTAAAATTATTGGGCAACATTCACAAAACTATGCTCAAGGATATTTTGTGTACGACTCTAAAAAGTCTGGTTCAATGACAGTTTCTCACCTTCGTTTTGGACCACAAGAGATTAAAGCTCCATACCTTATTCAAAAAGCAGATTTTGTTGCTTGTCACCAAAGTGTTTTTATGGAGAAATTTGACATCCTCTCCCATGCAAAAGAGGGAGCTACTTTTTTACTCAACTCTCCATTTGATAAAAAACACTCTTGGGACCATCTTCCTCGCCATATTCAAGAGGAGATTATTTCTAAAAAGATTAAATTTTATATTGTAGATGCCTATAATGTTGCAAAACAAACAAATATGGGACGAAGAATTAACACTATTATGCAAACATGTTTCTTTGCAATCTCTAACATCCTACCAAAAGAGCAAGCAATACAAGAGATAAAAGACTCCATTGTAAAAACTTACGGTAAAAAGAGTGACCTTTTAGTGGAACAAAACTTTGCAGCTGTTGATGCTGCTCTTTCTTACCTTCAAGAGGTAGAAGTTCCAACAGAGGTAACAAGTTCACGTAAACTAACTCCAGCAGTAAAAGGTTCATTTAACGATTTTGTAGCAAATGTTACAGCACACCTTATAGAGGGTAAAGGAGATGAACTACCAGTAAGTGCTATTCCAGCAGATGGAACATGGCCAACTGGTACAACACAATATGAAAAGAGAAATATCGCCCTTGAGGTACCTGTTTGGGATAGCTCTTTATGTATAGAGTGTAACAAATGTGTAAGTGTTTGTCCACATAGTGTTATTCGCTCTAAAATTGTAAATAACTCCCTTTTAGAAAATAAACCAGCTTCTCTTCAAACAAAAGAGGCTAAGGGGAAAAAGTTTGAAAATGAGAGCTTTATTATTAGTGTGGCAGTTGAGGATTGTACAGGGTGTGCTCTTTGTGTAGAGGAGTGTCCAGCTTCAAGTAAAGAGAACCCTTTATATAAAGCGATAAATATGACTCCAAAAGAGAAAGTGATAGAAAATGGAATAAAAGAGTGGGATTACTTTTTGGAGTTACCACAATACGATAGAGCAAAACTTGACCATACAAAAGTAAAAGAGGCTCAAATTTTAGAACCACTTTTTGAATTTAGTGGTGCATGTCCTGGATGTGGAGAAACTCCTTATATTAAACTAGCAACACAACTTTTTGGAGATAGAATGGTTGTTGCCAATGCAACAGGGTGTAGCTCTATTTATGGAGGAAATCTTCCAACAACACCATGGAAGAAAAACAAAGATGGTCGTGGCCCTGCATGGTCAAACTCACTTTTTGAAGATAATGCAGAGTTTGGGCTTGGATTTAGACTAAGTATAGATAAAAAAATAGAGGAAGCTAAAGAACTTTTAGAAGTTTTAAAACCTCAACTTAACACCACTTTAGTGCAAGAGATTTTAGAGGCAAACCAAAAAACTGAAGAGGAGATTTTTGCTCAACGTAAACGTGTAGAGAGCCTTAAAGAGGTTCTAAAAACAATCAACGCTAATGAAGCAAAAACACTTTTAGAATTAGCTGATTATTTAGTTAAAAAATCTGTTTGGATCATTGGTGGAGATGGTTGGGCTTACGATATTGGTTATGGTGGAGTGGACCATGTTCTTGCAAGTGGTAAAAATGTCAATATTTTAGTGTTAGATACACAAGTATATTCAAACACAGGTGGGCAACAAAGTAAAGCAACACCAACAGGTGCAGTTGCAAAATTTGCAGCTGGTGGAAAACCACAACTTCCAAAAGATTTAGCAATGATGGCAGCTGCATATGGTAATGTTTATGTAGCGCGTGTTGCTATGGGTGCAAATGACTCACAAACACTTAAAGCATTTGTAGAAGCAGAAGCGTATGATGGTGTTTCTATAATTATTGCTTACTCCCATTGTATTGCTCATGGATACGATTTACGCTACGGTATGAAACAACAAAAAAAGGCAGTAGAGTGTGGACTTTGGCCACTTATGCGTTACAATCCAGAACTAGCAAAAGAGGGGAAAAACCCAATGAAGCTAGACTACAAAGAGCCTAAATTGGATGTGAAAGAATATATGTATAATGAAGCCCGCTTTAAAATGGTAGAAAAAATGGACCCACAACACGCAAAAGAGTTTTTAGAAACAGCCTCTTTCCATGCAAAAGAGATGTTTAAACGTTACAAAAACTTAGAAAGTTTAGAGAAAGAGGAGGAGTAAAACTCCTTCTTACCCTCTCAAACTCTTTATAACTTCTTGGGATAATCCTGTAATAAGTGCTATTGTTTTATCATCTAAGTTATTAGCAATAGATTTTTTTGCAATTTCAATTTTTTCTTGCTCTATCCCCTTTTCAATCCCCTCTTGCAATCCATCATTTTTTGCTTTTAAAAGGGCTAGTTTTTGGATAGAGATAAACTCTTTTCTTTTATATTGTGCTTCTAGTTCCTCTTTTGTGAGGTTTGCTTCATTAACACTCTCTAGGGCTTGTTGAATTTGAATATCTAAATTTGTTGGGATATATTCTAAGCTTCCAGCATTTTTTATAAAATAGATCCATTGATCTTTTATATTTTGCAACTCTTGTAATTCTTTAGTGAATTTTGGAAGTTCAACAAAGATAAGTTCTATATCATCACTATAGTTAATAAAGTTTTCTTTTTCTAAAAGTTTAAATTTATTAATAACTTTTGTACTCTCTTCAAACATAATAAAATCTACAATTGTTAATGCAATTACAGGATTTAAAAGATAGTACTCCTCTTTTTTATTAAGTTGAATAGAATAGTTTTTAGCAGCATTATATAAAACTCTTTTTTCAAAACCTTGATGGTTAAGTATTTGCATCTCTATAATAACTTTAGAGTTATCATCTAAAACTGCTTTAACATCTACAAAGGTATCTTTTACCCCTTTTATCATTGGAATATTATAAGGATCTACAATTGTTAAATCTTTTATCTTTCTAGGGGAATCATCATACACAAGTGCATTTAAAAAGCTTATGAGTTTGGCTTTTGAATCTTCACTTCCAAAAACTTTTTTAAAAGCATAATCTGTCTTTACATCTAAAAATTGCATACCTTACCTTACTTAGGGTTTTTATTTTTTGTATTTTAGCATAGAATTAATACTATTCTTCCCACTCTATCTTTTGCTCATAAAGTGGAGTTGTTGGATCTTCTTTTGTAAAATATCCATACCAAAAATAATAATATTGAGCATTTTTTACCTCTTAAGGTTTATTAGCCTACTTACTTAAAAAACCCATAGATTTTTCATCTTCAAAACTTGCATCTTTCTCTTTTTTAATCTCTTCTATAAAATCTTTTAAAGAAAAAATAGCTTCCTCTCTTACTGCAACTTTATAAGCTGTATTTTTTACAATAATATTTATCTGCCCACCTGTTAGGTTATATTCTGATAGTTTTTCAATAGAGAAATCATCACTATATGGTGCATTTTTTGGAAGCATCAACTCCCAAAGTTTTTGACGTTGCTCTTTATTTGGTTTTTTAAACTCTATTTTGTAATCGAAACGGCGTGAAAATGCTTTGTCTATATTTTCTAAAAGGTTTGTTGTTGCTATTAAAATACCTTTGAAATTTTCAATTTGCTCTAAAAAAATATTTTGCATCTGATTATAGGTTTGGTCTGCTCCACTTAAACCACCTGTAGTTCTTGTTCCTAAAAATTGGTCCGCTTCATTTAAAAGTAAAATTGGATCACTCTTTGTTTTTGTACTTAACTCATAAAAAGTATCAAAGATTTTCCTTACATTTTTTTCACTCTCCCCTACATACATTGAGAGAATTTTAGAACAATCAAATGCTAAAACTTGACGCTTTAGTGATTTTGCCAAAGAGTATGCAGTAAGTGTTTTTCCAGTTCCTGGTGCTCCATAGAAAATAATTCTTGCGTCAATTCCACTTTTTTTATCTTTTATACCCCATTCTACTAAGCGATTTACTACATTTTTATCGAGCTGCTTTAAAATATTTTCTAAAGTTTGTTGCGTTTGTTTACTTAAAACCACATCATCGAGTGAACTCTCAGGTTCAACAAGCTCAAAAATATCTTGCTCCTCTATTAAAGCATTAAGTTTTAAACGGCGAACTTTTTTATTTTTATTTGGATGGATAATACTTTGAAGTACATCATCTACAATATAAAAAGAGCGTGAAATTCCACCAAAAGGGTTTAACATCTCCTCATAATCGATTATACCACTGCTTAAAAGGTGTGAGCCATCTTCAAGTAAAGAACGATTTTTAATTCTCTCATACTCATCTAAAGAGATCAATTCTATTAAAGAGTTCATATCACGAAGTGATTCTTCAGAGGCACTATACTCTTCACGTAGAAGTGCCAAAAAGATAATTTGTTCCAAATTTGAGAGCTTTTTTTGTTTAAAAAATTTATCTAAAACAAGTGTTTGGGAAGTTTGTTTTACCCTCTCCTCTATACGTTTTTCTAAAAGTTTTAGTTTTGTTTGGATTCTGTCTATCCCTAAAGAGTGTTCATGTACATTTTGGCGAATAACACTCATTTTTTGATACAGCTCAATTCTAAAAAACTGATCTTGCAAATACTCAAGATGATCTGCATAGGGTTTAATATCTGGTAAATCTGCTTCTAGTGTTCCCTCTTGCAAAAGCTTTAAAAATGATGGTGTTAAACCAACAGTTGTATTTAAAAGCTCCAAAGGGGTAACTTCTGAAACTTTTAAAGGTGTAAAACTTTGTTGATGTAACCACCCAAGCTCTAAAAGATTTTTTACAAACTCTAAACCTTTTAAATAAAGATACTCCTCCTCACCAAAAAGATCTTGTAAAAACTCAAGCACTAAAACATCATCTTCACCTTGCATATATTTTTGTGTAATGTATTGTAAAATTTGTGCTTCATCCTCACTACATTTAAGGTGTAAAAAAAGCTCATTTTTTGTAATATCTTTAGCTTCTAAAAACTCAATAACACTCTTCACGCTACTCCTTTATAAAAGAGTATAAAAGCTCTATCTCTTGTGCCCAAATTGTCTCATCGATTGTTTCTAAAATAAGTGGAATATCATCCATTCTCTCATCATTCATAATCATTCTAAACGCATCAAGCCCAATCTCCCCTTCACCCAAAGAGTGGTGTCTATCAACACGTGAGCCAAGTGGTGGTTTAGAGTCGTTTATGTGCATACCACTTAAGTACTCAAACCCTACAATCTCACCAAAACTTTTCCATGTAGCATCATACGCTTCACGCGTGCGAATATCATACCCCGATGTAAACATATGGCAAGTATCTATACATACACCAACACGCGATTTATCTTCCACTTTATCTATAATGTAAGCAAGATGTTCAAACTTGTATCCAAGGTTTGTTCCCTGCCCTGCTGTATTTTCAATAACTGCTTTTACATTTTGAGTTTTATCAAGTGCAATATTGATAGACTCTGCAATAACGTCTAAACACTCATTTTCCACTTTTGTTAAAAACTCAACATCCTCTTTTTGTTTTTTTGTAAGTTTTACAAGGTGGCTTCCAGGGTGAAAGTTGAGTCTATCAAGCCCTAGTTGGTCACAACGCGTCAGCTCATCTATAAATGCTGTGCGACTTTTTTGGAGTTTTTCCTCTTCTGGATGCCCTAAGTTTATAAGATAACTATCGTGTGGCAAAATATGCTTTGGTAAAATGCCACTCTCATCTAACATCTTTTGAAATTTATCTATTGTTTTTGTATCGAGTGGTTTTGCTTCCCATCTTTTTTGATTTTTTGTAAAAAGAGCAAACGCTTTTGCTCCAATAGCCTCTGCATTTTTAATAGCATTATAAACCCCACCAGAAGATGAAGTGTGTGCACCTACAAATTTATTCATTTTTAACCTTTT